>Ga0302280_1000125_pt1 | contig 67512 bp, 66 predicted proteins | sample III_Fen_E1_1_FD_198771 | JGI IMG/M metagenome (GOLD analysis project Ga0302280, IMG submission 198771) | Peat permafrost microbial communities from Stordalen Mire near Abisko, Sweden - III_Fen_E1_1 | ecosystem: Environmental > Terrestrial > Soil > Wetlands > Permafrost | place: Sweden: Abisko... | reverse complement strand
TGCTGGCAGCGGCCATGTCCAAACTGGTGGCATCCAAGGTAATGTCCTATTGTCTGCGAGTTTGGTTGGTATTAATCAATTCAATCCCCAGTTCACATTAGATGTTAATGGAGATATTAACTTTGCTGGCAACCTTTATAACGGTGGTTCCATCTATGTTCCGACGAATGCGGTTACGGCAAGTTATTTAATTGGATATGTTCCACCAACTCTAGTAACAAGCTCCATTAGTGCATCATGGGCTAGTAGTTCTTTAAGTTCTAACGCAGTATCACAATCTAATTTAATTGGAACTTCATCACTATATTCTCAGACCTATATTTTGACAGGTTCTTACAAGGAAATAATAACCTCATCATATACCCTAACATCAACTGAGAATGGAAGATTATTAATAGTAAATTCTGGTTCGATTGTAACATTAACAGTTCCAAGCACACTTCCACAGGGATTTGCATGTAGTATGTTCCAGTCGGGCAGCGGTCAAGTAACCGTTTTGGGTAGTGGTGTTAATATAAGAAATAGGACGGGATTGTCATCGTCATATGCACAATATTCCGTGATATCATTGATACAATTAGACCAATCAAACTTTTTACTTGGTGGCGATGTTGGATAATCTATGATATCATCCCCAATATTACAGCCTTCAATATTGTATGGGCATTAATAATTAATACCAATCTTGAACTATATAGTATTTATAAATAATGAAGACGATATTAACAACGGACAGAGCAAATCAGCCATTTGGGTATTTACAACTTGATGTTGTTGGGAGTTTTATAGCGTCTCAATCAATTTCTTCAAGTTATTCTGAAACCGCTTCGTGGGCAAATGTGGCATTAAGTTCAAGTTATTCTCCCATTCAGTTTCCAGATATAACTGACAACATATTGACTCAATATGTTGGAATTAGTCAGCCCAATCCACAATATACCCTAGACGTTAATGGTATAGTTAACTGTGAATATGTTTTTTCATCGGCTACGTATGACAATTTAAATAATAGCTTCTTACTTCTAGACCCGACGGTATTCTTTACTCCAAGTTTTGTAAATTCTAGGGGCGGATACTTTGGAGTTGGAACAGACAACCCACAGTTCACATTGGATGTTAATGGCAACCTTAATTTTTCCGGCAATTTATTTAACGGAGGAGTCCCATACACTGCTTCCATGGCAACTTCTTCAAGTTATTCTGAAAATTCATCCACCTCCTCCTTTGCATTATTTGCGGTCAGTTCATCATATGAAACTAATATAATAATTTCATCAAGTCATTCAGACACTTCAGATATTTCAATTTCGGCCTCATACTCGACAAGTTCGAGTTACGTTCCAAATTTATATCCGGTAGATTTGTCTGGATATGAGACTACTCAAAATTTTGGGGCATATACCGCATCCAACGATTTAACCGTAAGTTCTCTAATAAACTCGACAAGTTCATATGTATTAAATTCACAGACAAGCTCAATGACCGTATTGAGTGCTTCATATGCTACCTTTGCCTTGAGTGCCTCATATGAGACAAATATAATTAATTCATCAAGCTTTTCAACGTCAGCATCCTACGCACAAACTTCTAGTTATTTAATAGGATACGTTCCACCAACTCTAGTAACAAGTTCCATTAGTTCATCATGGGCTAGTAGTTCATTGAGTTCTAGTATTTCACTATTAGCAAACACTTCATCTTACGTTACATTAGCACAAAGTGCATCATATGTAACCTCCAGCCATGTAATTGGAACAGTATTAAGTTCTAGTTATTCTTTAACTTCAAGTGCGGCAACAAGCATTACATTTATTCCTAATTTAAGCAATACTGCTTCATACATAACATCAAGCAATATTTTTGGAACTGTAAATAGTAGCAGTTACTCGTTGAGTAGTAGTTATTCCCCCCTGATAATTCCAAGTCAAATTAACGTAGTTGGAATAACGGCGTCATTATTTGGAACTTCAAGTTGGAGTAATAATTCATCCACTTCATCCTATATTACAACCTCGCAAACTGCTTCATATATAACGGCAAGTAATGTAATTGGAACTATAACATCGGCCAGTTATTCAGTAACCTCCAGTTATCTAATTGGGTATGTTCCGCCGACATTAGTAACAAGTTCCATTAGTTCATCATGGGCTAGTAGTTCTTTAAGTGCAAGTGCGGCAACAAGCATTACATTTATTCCTAATTTAAGCAATACTGCTTCATATATTACAGCATCAAATGTTTCTGGATTGGCCACCACATTGATTAATAGTTCCTCATACGCACAAACTTCTAGTTATTTAATAGGATACGTTCCACCAACCCTAGTCACCAGTTCAATTAGTTCTAGTTGGGCTAGTTCGTCAATAAGTGCGTCATATGTAAAAGCAAGCAATATTGTCGGAACTGTAACCAGTGCAAGCTATGCTTTAACTTCTAGTTATTCATTGAATTCAACCAGTGCAAGCTACACATCTGGTTCAACCGGTATAATTCAAAATTTAACTTCATCTGTAGTTTTAATTTCTGGTAGTTCTGTCACTACTCCAACGTCTATATTATCGTCCATTAATAATTATTCTCAGTTATTAATACAAAATTTTAACTCTGGAACAACCGGGTCTAGCGACTTAGTTATAAATAATGATATTGGAACGGCTACTACCAATTATGTAAATTTAGGAATTAATAGTAGTGGATATACGTTTCCATTTATAGGAAGTGCAAGTGACTCGTATTTATATAGCACTTCTAGTGGTCACATATTCGTCGGTAATGCAACCCCAAACAAAAATTTATACTTGTTTGCCGGAGGCTATGCAAACACGGCCTCAATAATATTAAATTCGAGCGGACAAATTGGAATTGGGACGGTTACTCCTGTAAATAAATTGGATGTGGTCGGAAACATTAGTTGTTCAGTAATAACGGCTTCATTAGTTACGAATAATGTTACAGTTCAAACCGGCTCAATCTTTAATTATGAATATAATGCCGCCATAGCAAATCGAACGGCACTATTAATTGTTCAAATTTCTGCCAGCGCATATTTTGCACTGCCAACTCCAGATGCGGGAACTATCTACATTGTGACAGCTTGATAATACTTATATTATGATACAACTAATAAATATAAAAATGAATATAAAAAAAATTGGAGGCATTTATGGGTAATTACGCCGCCGCATTCATGGGTTCAACTCCAATCATAAGTTTTGGGTCGGTAAATTCCTTTTCTAGTTCAATATGGTCTCGTGACTCTAACTGGTTGCCAATTACACCGGTATCAAGTTCGGAGCAAAGATTTACTGGTCTATATGGAGTAACTAATGACTCACTGAGTGTCGTTGCATTAAATGCTCAAGGGTCTCTTGGGTATCACGTTGATTGGGGGGATGGAACTTCAAGTTATTCGCCGACAAACGTAACCAGTTCTCACAAATATAATTTCGCCTCTTTATCAGCATCCACCGCATTTACCCATTCGTCCGGAGTTATAATGAACCAAGCAATCGTAAATGTAATTCCATCTGGGTCGGGAACATTGACCAGTATAAACCTTCAAATCGCATATCCACAAACTTCATTAAATCAAACAACTACTTGGTTGGATATGACCGTTGGAAGTCCAAATTTTTCATCTCTTTATATAGGGGAAAACACAGTAGGAGGAGGATCGACGGCGATAAATTATTATCTTGAAAGAGCGCATATACAATCAATAGGAAGTATTACAAATCTTGGAAGTTTGTTTACTAATTGTTATTCTTTTCAAAATTTGATAATGTCGGCAAGCACAACAAACGTTACAAATTTTGGAACCATGTTTTCCAATTGTTATTCATTAAAAACAGTTCCATTGTTTGATACGTCGAACGGGCTTTCATTCAACCAGACATTTTATTATTGTTATTCATTACTATCAATCCCGACGTTTAATACTTCTAAAATTTCCGATTTTACTAATGCATTTAACGGTTGTTATTCATTAAAAGCAGTTCCATTATTAAACACTTCGGCTGGCACACTCTTTCCAAATATGTTTCAAAATTGTTATTCATTACTGTCAGTTCCATTATTTAACACTCAATCAGGGTCAAATTTTCAAAACTTTTTTAGTGGTTGTAGTGCATTGCAAACTGCGCCATTACTTAATACCTCTAATGGGACTAGTTTTGCCGGTAGCTTTGGTAGTTGTTATTCATTACAATCTCTTCCGTTATGGGATACATCCAACGGAACCGCATTTAACAGTATGGCTGCTTATTGTGCAGGATTAAAAACTATTCCCGCATATAATACCTCAAAAGGAACCGCATTTAACGCTATGGTTCAAGGTTGTTATTCATTACTGTCAGTTCCATTATTTAACACTCAATCAGGCTCTAACTTTTTACAGATGTTTAATAATTGTTTAGTTTTAAAAACTATACCGTTTATAAATACGTCTAACGGAACAAATTTTATTAGTATGTTTAACGGTTGTAATTCACTCCATTCAGTTCCGGCACTGAATATAATTTCATGTTCATCTGCCGCAAATATTGCAAGTATATTTGGCGGTTGTAACTCACTTATTTCGGCTCCATTATCCGGAAGTGCATTTACAATTTCATATTTAAACACACGAATGTCCGAATCCGAACTAGTAAATGTATTTAACAATTTGGCAACTACCACTGGACAAACAATAACCGTAACAGGAACTCCGGGTAGTTCGCTGTTGACGACTGGTGAAAAAGCCATTGCAACTGAAAAGGGTTGGACTTTGGTTCTATAAAACAATACTATGAACAATATAATATATAACTCAGGATTTTACAAACCCGACAGCACCATTGGACTATTATATGCTCCCAACGAAGTATTAAGTCCAACCTATCAATTGCTGGCGGTAAGTAGTTCACTCTATAATTATCCAGTTAATGGTTGGTATTGGTTTAATACCTTGGAGTCGGCCTGTATATTTTTCAATTTAGATATTAATAACTATTTACCACCAACCACAAACTAACTATGAGTATAACCGGTTCAATCAGCCAAACCTATGATACATATTGGATGCAATCCCTGTATATAAGCGCACCCGCAATAACAGGGCAAGCAACAGTAACTGCCCAGCTTGTTCCTTACAATTTAGCCACGGGTAATACAGCACAAAATATGAATGTAAATTTATATTTAAATGACGTGTTAACAAAATCAGCCAGTGACCCAATATTAGCCAACGCTATAAATGTAATATTTACAGAAATTCAGAGACAGTGTAGTTTGCAAGGACTTATTTAACGACTTCGTGGCAAGAAATCCCACTTGCTTTAGCGGGTGGGTAGTTCATGCTCCCTGTATATTAGTGCTGTCGATGTGGCCACCGACCTGTGAAGAGCCTTGTGGAGTATATGCGTCTGGCTCCATATATGGATAAATTTGTTTTTGTTCATACCCGGTATCCTCTTGGGGATAGACTTGCTCATGATGATTATCTCGAATAAATTCTTGTAATTCTGGGTCTTGCAAGGCTTGAGAAAAACATTCTTTCCATGATAGTTCTTGTTGATTTCCGACCTCATTTAATTCTTTACTTTCATTGTGGATTTTCGACGCCAAGGACTTCCATTTTGAGACGGCTTGCTTCCGATGTTTTTCTTTATTTTCTCTTCCCTTTTTATCACGAAAATGTATTTCAAATTGTAGGCGGGAGTTGTCATTGAATATTGCGGTAATAAGTTTGTCGCCCTCTAAAATTCTATAGTCAGAGTGAGAGTGATGATAATCTTCATTTATATTTTCCGCCATCCATGGTTGTTCCTTTCTAAATCCTATAACTCTTGATACCAATCCTTTTTCCAATACGGAGAGGGGAATGTCATGATATACTTTTCCGGTTTTATAGACCGTTATATTTACCAAATCTCTTTCATCTTCTGGAATATCATCATCTTCAGAATTGTCTTCCCAAATATCGTTCAATCCTCTTACTATAATGGATAAATCTTTTTCGGTTAATGTCCATGTCTGAACTTCCATTCTATTGCTAAATGTTTTAGAAATCTTCCAGTGTAAGTATTCTAGGCCATATTCCCGGGGGTCTCTACTTGAAGTTCCACCATATGAAATATACAATGCTTCACTTGCTTGTTTATCGGAAGGATACACTTTATCTTCTATTAATTTTCTTAAAATAATTTCAGATGGAGATTTTCTATCCCACTCTTCGATTTCTTCGGTGGATAATCTTCCATCGGAAATAAGAATTCCTTTAATACTTTCTTCATGGTCTCCTAATAAACCAGAGTCATCAATATCAATTCCAAAATGCGATAAAATTTCTCTGGCACAATGCTCGATAATAACTCCCTGATGTCCTTGGTCGCCAACATCAATATCACAATAGATAGTAGAGCCATCATCAGTAATCCAATATTCTCCTGTTTGGAATGATTCGTTGATTATTCGAGAAACAACGGTTTCAATTATATTTTTAATGTTCATCATATATAAATATCGTCATCATTCTTATATACCAAAAAATAATTTGAAATAATATGACGTTCTCTTAAACTCGCTTATATGTATAGTATATGAATATAAAGGGCATTTACAAAATAACAAATATTAAATCAAATAAATATTATATTGGAAGCGACTCAAATATACTAAAACATACTAGATGGAGTGACCATAAGAGTAAATTAAGAAGAAATATACATTATAATACTCATATGCAGAATGCGTGGAACAAATATGGTGAAAAAATGTTTAAATATGAAGTATTGGAAAAATTCGAAGATAAAACAGCAGAAGAATTATCGGACATTGAACAGAAATATCTGAACAATGCAAAAAAAGATAAAAAAAATTGTTATAATATAATATTTGGAGTAAGAAATTATGGAAGAAAATCTCAACCAAAACTTAACCGAACCAGAGAAGAATTGCTTGAACTCCAACGAGCAAGAGCCAAACGATACTACAACCGACATAAAGAACGGATTAATATCGAAAATATGCGACGATATTGGGAAAATAAGAAAAGAATGCAATAAATGTGGCATCGAAAAAAATATAGACGACTTCTGTAAAGATAAGTCCAAAAAGGACGGTTATCATACCATATGTAAATTATGCAGTAGTAATTCAAAAAGAGAAAGGAGAGTTAAAAATAAAATAATCATATCAGATGAAGAACTATTTAGGATAAAAGAAGAAAAAGCAATTAAACGCACGGAATATCTGAAGAACTATAATTTAAAGAATAAATCATCAATCAAGGAAAAAAGTAGACTTAGATATATAAAAGATAAAGAGAAACAAACCGAACATAGTCGGGTGTATTATACCGAACATAAAGAACTCATACGAGAACAACGAAAATTAAATAAATTAAAAACCAGCGAATATAAGAAATCCTACGCTATAAAAAATAAAGAAATATTAAAAGAAACCCGAAGGATAAATTATATTAAGAATAAAGAAATAGTAGCAATAAAAGGAAAGTTGTATAGATTAAAAAATAAAGAACTATTAATAGAAAGGAAAAGAAAATATTACACTGATAATAAAGATGCAAGACAATTAAAAAATAGATTAAATTATTATAAAAACAGAGAAAAACAGGCATTATATTATAAGAACAATCGTGAAAAAGTGAATAGAAGTAGACGAGAACTTAAAGCCAAAAGTCCAAAATTTAAAATAGCATGTAATTTGCGAACTAGATTATATTGTGCTCTAAAACGAAATTCTAAATTAGGCTCTGCGGTTAAGGATTTGGGAATTTCGATTGATGACTTTATAATATATTTAAAAAGTAAGTTTGAACTTGGAATGACAATGGAAAATTACGGTAAAGTATGGCATATCGACCACAACATTCCTCTAGACGTATTTGATTTAACTAATTTAGAAGAATTTCGAAAGGCATGTCATTATACTAATTTATATCCACGATGGGCTACCACCAAGATAGCAAGAGACCATGGCTCAACCTCAATTGGAAATATTGATAAGGGAAATAAAATAATTAATCAGGATAAGGAACGTTAAACATTGGAGTTTTCTTTATAAACTCTTCGATTTTTTGCCGCAATGATTTTTTAATATTGTTATTTTCCGTTATTTCATTTTCATCCGAATAAGTATCACCGATTTTTACCGGTGCTTTTTGTCGAGGAACTTCTTTTTCCGGTGGTTTAATTGGTTTATTTTTTTGAGGAGGAATTTTCCTGTTTGACGGTGGAACGGGGGTCGGCTCTATCGAATGAGAGTCCTCCGGCGTTGGTGCGTCAGACGTAGGGTTAATTATTGGTATTTTTTCAGGCGACTGTTTCACTTGAGAAGTTGGAACATTAGCTGGCTCCGGTTCTTGAGGTGCTTGTATCGTAGTTTCATTGAGATATCTAGCCAACGAACCTAAATGTTTACATAATCCGAAATGGTCATGTTCCGGAGTAGGTTTCTGTCCATTAGAACCGTTAATTGCGGTAGAACCTATCGGGGTAATTTGTTTTTGATTATTTCTATATGCAAGATTATACGTCATGTCCGGACAGTTGCAGTCACATATAATTTCTAAATCGGCGGGATTATCTGTGGAATCAACGTTTTCTTTATTAAATTTTATATACCCACGGTGACGCCTACCCGTAGTTGATTTTCCCCCTGTAGTTTTATACGAAAAGTTCCAAGTTTCTAATTCGTCATTAGACCTAACTCCCAACGATTTGTTAGATACTGTTTTTGAACGATTTAACCGTGCGGAATCAGACGCCCTTAGAATGTCTCTAAAAGACATTCGTTCACACAACAAATCTCGGAGTTTAATCATATGAATAAATATCAAAGTTTAATATAAAAAAGGTTATTTGTGCATAAAATAACGTCTTTAAATATGATTCCATCGTGTTTTATGTTGAATATATTATTATTACATCCAGTAAATGGTCGATTGTCAACCGATGCCAAAAATATATCAAATTTTAAATTTTGTTCCAGTGTTACATCCTTAAATACGTTATTAGAACTATTTCGAATGACTATTCCAATATTATTATATTTTTAAATATATTATAATTAAATCCCATATCTACAGAAATACCAGCGGCAATATTATCATGAAGATATAGATTTATAAAATAACTATTACTAGTTTGATAACACGAAATCCCATCAAATTGATTATTAAAAGATACATAATTTACAACTACCAACTTATTAACATTTAATGTTGATACTAATCCTCCCGACCTACAATTAGATGTTATTATATCATATAAAAAAATATCTCTTGCATTTTGTATTACTATCCCATTATTATAAATCGGATATCCTATATCTGACAATTTCCAAATTTCCCGACATTGGTTTGTTCGGTTCCCATCCAATTGTAAAGATATAAGTTCACTGTTTGTTATGACATCACCTCCTTGAATCCCTATCACTATAATTGGACAATTAGAATTATCATCCAATTTAAGGATGGTATTAGTATCACCAACAATTCTTACGTTACTATTTGTTACTAATAAAGGAGTATTTATTCGTATTACTTCATTGGGTAACGTAATAGTCCCTCCATTTTTCATTGAATTAACTGATTGTTGAATCTGAATTTCAGTTATATTTGAATTGGTATTTGACTGGGAATATGTTTCTGGGGATAGAAGTAGTAGTAAAATTAATATTAAATATATGAATTTATTATCTATCATATATATAAATATTATTTACTAAATGATAAATAGATTTAATCTCTACAATTTATATTTCTTTTACACAATCTCCATTAGGAACTACCACCGATATACTACCATAATCTTCCGATTCGTTTTTATAATAAAATCCTCGTTTAGCAACTCCTCGTTTTAATAGTCCACGCATATATCCATTAGCTTTCCAGTCGTGATATGGATTTGAAGTCATATTAGTCATTGGACATAATATTTTATATTTTTTAATAGCTGGTTTCATATCATATTTTAAATATTTTAACCATCTTAATTCTGGTTTATTGTTTGGATAAAAATCTTCATCCGGAATTTCACAATTAAATCCAGTTTCGGATATTCCTTTTTTCTTTAAACTTTTTTTACCACATAATAAAGTTTTACCATATTCTCTAGTTCCATCCCATTCACCCTCCACTGGAGCACCAATACTTGCATCTAACGCTTGCTTTGCCGCTAAAAATGTGCCAAGGTGTAATCCAGTAGACCCACCCTCAAATCTCCAGAGGCCGAACCATGATACCAACCTCCAGTATCAGTATAAAACCGCTCGGATAACAGAGATTTAAGTAATATCATATTATATAAATATTAAGACAACTTAACAATCGGCTCCATTTTCTTACCTTCTTTATTATCAAAATGACTTCTATTTGATATAATATATGATTCTACCTTATCAGACCATCCTAACGAATTACATAATTCAACCGGCAAATTAATATATACATTGGAAGAATATAATTTACAATTTTCAATCGAGTTTATAAATGTATTTCTCCATTCTTCAAACGATTTGTATTCGGTATTATTAGAATATATTTCAACATCATAATACGGAATACTTGTAAATATCATATCAAATTTATAATTGTTATTAAATACAAAATCTTCAAATTTACAATTATATATTTCAACACTATCCTCCCAATTACCATTTTTAATTAGTGTTTGTAATTCATTATATGTTTCAACATTAGGTTCACATCCAATATATTTTCCATCTGGATATTGGCTCTTAAATCCTAACAATCTACCCCCAAATCCACAACATGGGTCTAATACCACTGGATTAGTTATATCTCCCAAATAAGTTTTATAAATAGAAGCCGCCAACGCCGGTTTAAAAAAAGATACACTTATTCTTCGAGCACTCAATCCTCTCACACATTGATGTAAACTAAAATCATATACCTCCCCACTCGTATTACATCCAATTCGATAATCAATAACTTCCTGCATTATTTTATCATCTAACCAAGCCTCCTTTGGCGAGGGATTACCATTAAATTTACTTCCCCAATATGAATGAAAATAATGCTTTAAATAATTATGTCCCACTACACTTATATTATTGGAAAATTCTTTTGTCTCTGGATTATATGGCTTAGACGTATCCATCTTTGATAGTTTAGATAATATATCAGGCAAATTTTCTTCCAAATCAGGGTAAGGTAATTCAGGTTGGAATGTTCGAATGAATTTTCGAAGTATCCAGTTAAATGATTTTACATATTCCTTCCCCTTTTTCAAGAGGCATTCTTGAAAGTATGTTTTATTTATAATCGGTTTCTTATATCTTAATTCCGGATTAAATATGATATTATTTGTTTTAATATACTCAATTGCCAATTCTTTAGTTGCGGCACACTCCATAAATTTAGCCATGTCAAATTCTCTAATTCTATATAGATTTTTCAATCCTTTACGTTCGCCATCTGATATAATATTGGAAATTGTATGAAAATTTAATTTACTAAAATCTTTAGGATGCCAATACTCACCATCAACTTCAATTAGCATATTATAATCGGGAAGATAAAAATCAATCGACGCATGACGTTTACCCAAATCGACAGTATATGGGTGGATATAATTGATTTGTAATTTATCTAATATAGATTTAAATTCCAATTCTGGCTTAGTATCAGTTTTTACAAATGTTTGGGTGTTAATTCTATCAATTGCCTTCAACGACATTTTCTTTTTTGTTTCTATTGAAAAATGTTTCCCAAACATTGCATTGCCTTCTCCAACAGAATTATGCCCCGATATAAAATCTACCTTATATGGATGATATGTTAATAACTTGACTTTTCGTTGACATCCGCATCCACATAAAGTCCGAACACCTTTAAATACATAATCCATTATATAATCCTTTTTATTAATATTATGAATATTTTTTACATGATATCCAAGTAAATTTCCGGATGGAAATGGCTGATTGCATATTAAACAAATTTGATGGTCTTCTTTGTTCGTTGTTTCGAGTCTACCAACATATTCTTTTTGTCGTATCTTGGACGGACGGTATTCTCCAAATTGTGTCGTATAATCATCAGGAGTTGTATTATGAGTATCTCTGAGATGTGTGAACATCCCAACCGAGGAGAATTCTACATTACATAGTTGACATGTTATTTTATTTATTATTCGGTTTGATTTTTCTCGTTTAGGTTGCCGAAATTCTCCATATTTAGTAGCATACTCATCCGACGTTAATTTATGTAAATGTTTTATATGACTCGAAAATGAATATAATGAGAAATCATTGTGGCATATATCACATGTTTTAGTAAGGGGTTTATTTATTACTATTCTTTTTTTATCATTCATATACTAATAAGTATATACGATATGCAAGAAAGAGTCAAGTTATTTTAGTTGATATACTAATAACATATGATATATATCTAGTATATCAACTAAAATAAAAAAGGCTCCCAAATTCATGGGAGCCTTGTGTTTATTGATTAATATTAGACTAAGTTAGTGTCAGACACGTAGATTAGGCCATAAAATTCCGGTCTAACCATTTTTTTGGCGTAGCGAGTCATAACACCACGTCTTGGCGTAAAGTTAATCGGGTCATACACCAAAGGAGTTTGGATGAGCGGAATATACGGTGAGTATACTGCGCCGGTTTCGAGGAAGTTATTTCCACGGAAACCCATGAGGATTAAGTTTTCCTGCATATAAGGGTTCTTATACACTTGGAAACGACTTGCGAAGTTACCAACCTTGGAGACACCCATTGCGAACTTAGCGGAGTCACCATCAGTGTTAACCACGAATCCAGGAATTGATTCCAAGATAGTTGCGACTGCCGGTCCTACGACCATGAAGTTAGCACCACCACGGAGGGTCAACTGATGAATACTGTTCGAGATTTTCTGAATCTTGTTACCAAGAGTCTGATACCACGAAGCCTTGGTGTAGTAACCGAAACCAGCACCAGCGTTAGCAGTCGTTGAGTTATCAACAATGCTGTAGCTATTCGCACCAGTCTTGATGATATCACGGTTGATTTTAGCACTCCAACGTTCTTTGTTGATGTTCGGAGCATTAGTGATTAACATGTCGAGGATTTCGAGGTCGATTTCCATGGACACATATTCCGAGAGCAACGCAGTCAATTCTGCTTCTGCATCGACGCTGTGATAAGCGTTCAAGTCTTGAGCCAATTCAGGAGTCCAAACGGCTTTCAACTTACGGGTCTTAGCAACGATAGGTTCGCTGTTCAACTGGAGGTTGATTTCAGGAATACCGATATCTTGGTTAAGTCCAGTGTCGGTTGAGGTTGATTTAATACCCTTATCTTCGAAGTCGCCACGTGACGTCGGTTGAGGTTGGACAGAGTAGTTAATCGTAACAGTCGTAGCAACACTTGAGCCGCTGACCACGAACACTGCTTCAGGACCATTAACACGGGTAAACCCAGGGTAATAAGTGACGATACCAGAACCACTGATAGTGAATGAACGGACGGCGTTTAAATCAGGAGCGGAACCTGATGCGGTCAATGAGTTGGCTGAGAAGTTAGTAGTCGTATAGGTATACAACGCACCAGCAGCCAAGGATGAAGAGATAGACTGATTAACTGGGTCATTTGCATTACCAGTGTCAAAGTTAATATCGGCGATAGAAGCACTTGCGACAGAACCACCAGTTAAGGAGATTGTCTGGTCGTTGATAGTGTATGCATATCTACCAGGTCCATATAGACCATTAACCGGAGCGTCTGTTGAACCAGACTTGATACCAGTTCCACCGAACAATGACTCATAGTTTGTGCCAGAGTCTTTGGTGAACACGCCGCTGTTAGAACCATATTTGAAGTCCAAATAGAACACAAGCCCTGATGGGAGGTTCATTGGCTGAACAGATACGAATTCCTTGGCTGCGATTTCTGCGAACACACGGCGAACCAACGGCAAAGCTACACCAGCCCATTGTTCGGAGTTTCCAGAAGTTCCAGTTGAGGAAGATTCTTCGATAAGCTGTTTAGCTTGGTTTTCAAGCAATACAGACATATTTGATTTTTCGACTTGGCTCTTGAGACCTTCAAGTAATCCAGTCTTGTCCCACTTGGTCACGAGACCACGGGTTTCTTGCAAAAGACGAGCTTGCGGATTAAGCGCACTGGTCAATAATTGTTTTACATCGTTCATAATTTTTTATTTGTTTTCTAAGTTTACCGTTATTTGTTTACTACCGGCTTGATTCCTGCGAGTTCCATGAATCTTGCCTTGCTTAAAGCCTGTTCAGAAATAATTTCCTTGGTCGGCTTATTGGACACAACGCTGTTATCGAGACCTTCAGTGATAGCTTGAACCTTCGAGGCTGGAATTGATTTCCCAGTTGTCTTTTTGGTAGCTGCACTGAAACTTAGAGCTTCGGTAATACTAGCAAACTGCATTTTGACTTCACGAATATTTTTTGCCAAATCAAACATTTCAACGATACGCAATTTCTGCTCACCATTGATGCTGTTTTCTTTAAATAGCTTATTCGTGTAAAGCAATTTAGCATTCAGCAAGTTGATTTCATTAAGTTCATTTTTAAGATAATTAATAGCATCGGACTGCTCTTTAATTGTCTGTTTAGCTTCGCTCAACTTAGCAGTGGATTCAAAATCTCCACCGGAGTTAGGACGAGCCGCTTTCAAAGCCGGACCAGATGTTCCACCTAGTTTCGGAGTTGATAAATTTGTTGACGTAGCATTTTTTGCTTCGTTTGGACGTTTTGCAGTAGTTGCATCTTTCGCTTCTACTTTGCCTTCCGGAACCCCATTATCAGTCAAGCCACCACTTTCAATTTTAGAACTTGAACTTGCTCCAGAAGCAGGTTTATTGGATGCTCCGGGTTTGCCACCAATACCGGAAGATTTCAACTTAGTGTCTTCTTCGATGGTTTCTTTTTCTTCATCTTCGGCAATTTCTTTCTTTAAAGATTCGAGAAGCTCATCCAAATTGATTTCTTCATCTTCCACACCAGCATTAGGAGCACCGGCAGGAGCAGGAGCCGAAGGAGCACCAGCACCGGCATCACCAACAGGAGCGGACGGTTCAGCACCAGCAGCAGGAGCAACAACAATAACTGGGGCTTGGACAACTGGGGTTCCTTCCGGAGCAGTCGTTCCTTCCGGAGCGGGAGTTGCGACGGCAGGAGCAGGAGCCGAAGGAGCACCAGCAGCAGGAGCAACAACAGGAGCACCGGCAGAACCTTCGATATCAGACTCTAACTCTTTAATCAAGGAGTCAATATCAGATTCACCAACTACATTTTCATCTGATTCTACAGGAGAACCAGCAGATTCTTTTTTAAGTTTTTCAGCGAACAAAGCTTGATATTTTTCATTGAATTGTTCTTCGAGAGCGACCTTAGCATTGGCGAGCGCAGTTTGTCTCACAGCTTTTGCTAAAGCAATTGCTTCGTTAATTTCAGTTTTAGTTGTATTCATAAATTATTTTTTATATTTAATCTGAAGTTATTAGAACCTCAATAAAGAGTTTGAATGTTATATCAACAAAAGATTGTTGTATTATAAAATATAAATATACATAAAAAAACGAAAAACGAAAAAAATCTATATATTTATTGATACATGAATAATAAAAAACTAAAAACTATAATAAAATCAAGGAATTCTCTTGATTTCAATGGGAAAAAAAAGTTGTTAAAAATATTGAAAGAATACAAAAAATCATATAAATCAATCATTTGCGAGAATGAAAATCTAAATTTAAATGTTATTTCTAAAAAATTTAATACCAACTCCGAGTTTAATAGTTATGTGGCTCAACATCGTGGATTGCAATTTTTGCCGCAAGAAAAGCAAGCAGTAACAAATTATACATCGGCAAAACCCGTTGAATTTACAGATTTCATGATAAAATATGAGTCTACCGATGATTTTTCAAACAATAATACTACTATTATTAAAAAATTGAAAGAAGGAAATCAATTTTGTTGGACTGCGTTTTCAAAAAATACGTCATCGGAGAGTTCATCAGGTCAATCACAAGGTCAAGAAAATAATTTACAGGAAGCAGATGAACAGCCCCAACCGGCTCAACCAACTCAACCAACTCAACCAGAAACTCCTAAAATTGACAATTCACTGGAAGTAATTAAAAGTGTTCCATTCGTGGGAGAAACTGACGGTGCGAAGATTTTGTCGGAGTTTTTAATAAAACTTGATATATAAGGTTTTGGATTATATTTATACTCATATGATTGGTGTTATATATAAAATCACAAACAATATAAATGGAAAGATTTACGTTGGTAAAAACGCAACTAATAATCCACTTTATTTTGGGTCTGGAATAATATTGCGAAGTGCAATTAAAAAATATAAAAAGAAAAATTTTAAAAAAGAAATATTAGAGTATTGTAATTCCAACAATCAATTAAATGAGCGAGAGATTTATTGGATAAAGATGTTAAATTCTACAGATAAGAATATAGGATATAATATTTCCGCTGGTGGGAATGGGTCAAATGATGTTAACTTATACCATAAACTTCCATCTGAAATTAAAGATAAAATACGCTCGGCAGTCGCATTATCAAATAAAACAAGAGAAAAATCAATTGGGATTGATAATTTTGGATATAAACAAATAGAAGAGCCTGTAAAACAGTTAATTTTAAAGTTAACTACTAAAATAGGAAGAGATAAGATACACACTTTATTATCGGAGTTTAATTTGGTAAATGTATCGTCTAAGACATTAACCGCAAGAATACATGAGTGGAATGGTAATTTAAAAGGACGATTGAGTAATAGATATAAATTTCCAATAAATAAAATTATTCTACAGTCTAAGTTTGGGACATTGCCAGCATCAATAAACATTTTAAATTCGGTCGCTGACGTTTGGAGTAACGATGTAAACATATCAGAAGAAACCGCAATTAAAATAGCATCTGCACATATATTTTGATATTTATATATTATGATATTACTAAAAGAACTATTGAATTCCGTCGCTACAGAAAATAAATCTGGAATGATAGAAATAGATTCTTGGAGACTTCCAGAAGTAGATTATTTACATAATATGGGATTTATATTTGAAGATGATTTTAAAATGTCAACTCCAAAACCCCCACATATTACAATTTATAAAAAGAAAGATAGCCCAGACGATAAGAAATCCGAAGAAACTTTTCATTTAGAAGAACCCGACAAGAGTGTAAAAACATTTAAAGATTTTAAAGATATGGTATCATTCTTCGATTCTTATGAACAGGAAGAGATTGACAAAAGAAAGTAATAAACCAAATTTCAAATATACTTATTATTATGAGCACACCAAAAAACAACAAGCTATCATTAAAACAAATTGTCGAAAATTTTGATAAAATTTCAACTACAACTGGATTTGATAACGAGCCGAAAAAATTAACGCCGGAGCAGAAAAAGAGATTGATGGAGATGGCTTCTCAATTTGAAAAATTTGGTGAAGTGTTTAAAAATGAAGCCGCTATTTTAGAGTCGACGAAGAACATGACGGAATTATGCGAATTGGCGTCGAATTACGCAATTCACGAGTGCGGAGATTGCTTTCAAACAGACATAATCAAGAAGGACTTTGCCAATGTTAATAAAAGAATCTCAGAACATACTAAGATTGCTAAAGAGTGTTATGCTAAAATGCAACAATTGCGGGTGGCGCACGAGGACATAGGAAATACACTTTCTCGATATTATAATTTGAAAGAATTAGCAGAAAGTATGAACACAATCCCGTCTACCACTACTACAATTGCAGGAACTCCTCAGACTCCACCAGAGATTGGTTCTACTCCAAGCGTGATGTAATATTAGTTTACATCGAAAGTTTGAACTTCATGTCCCATAAATTTTTCAAATTCTAAAGAATTTAAGGGTGTCACCTGTTCTATTTTAACATTTGGGGATTCATTCCATTTCTTTAAATACTCCAATGCATTTTCAAAAGAATTAATATTTTCGTAAAAACACCCAAGCCCTCTATTGCATGAGCGACATAACAATTGACGAACTTTACCATTGGAGTGATTGTGGTCAATATTCATATCATTTTTATTTTTAAATATAGATTTGCATATGAAACATTTACCATTTTGATATAAGAATAATTGTTTTACGTCATTATAGGTCAGCCCATATGAATTTTTAATTCGACATTCATATCCTTTTTTACTCTTGTCATATTTATTTTTTATATTGTTTATTTTACTTCGATTATTCTTATTATATTCTCGTTGGACTTTGTTATGATGTAATCGCTGCTCATCAGATAGTCTTGCCCTGCGGCCTCGACTATATTCCCGTTTCCTCTCCAATTCAACATCTCTATGTTCAAGATAATGTTTTTTATTATATTCCCGCTTTTTAAGTCTCAAATCTTCTTTTTCAGAATCTGTAAGAGTATTTCTCCATAGTTTGTTATATTCTCGTTTGTGAAATTTTTTTTCTTCTTTAGTCATATCACTTCTCCTTTAGTTTGGAGTTATAATATGCTTCCAACACCTCTTCGACGAAGTTATTAAGTTTTAATTTTTTGGAAGAACAGTAGGTCTTATACTTAGTATGAAGGTCTTCGTTTATATTTATGTTTTTTGATTTTATTGGTTTCATACTTATAAATATAAGTGAGAAATGCCAAAATCACATAAATGTGAAAATAATTATTATTGAGAAGTTAATTTTATAAATGATTATAGGGACGTTGTAGAAAATTTCCATGTAGATATTCCTCTACACGTAAATCGTGTCCAAAACGTATTGCTGCTTTTCTGTTCTATCATTAAAACACTTCGATATCCATATCGTTGACAAAGAAGAGTTAATTCTTCAACTTTTTCCATTAATAATGCGTCGGCATCCGACAGTTTGGTAGTATCTATTATTTTTCCTCTGATAGAGTCTTTAATAATCATTACTTCTTAAATACAAATATTGGTTCATATTTGTAGCCCGATTTCATGAGTGCTGATAAACTCATCTGATAAGTCTTAATCAACGTAAACCCAATTTCATTTGCCAATTGTAACGTGTCTTTTTCTAAGTCCGGATAAGTCTTTACGTTTGCTACATTTATCGCAAATATTCCTCCGTCCTTTAGAAATGAATAACACTTCTCAATTAATACTTTTAGAAATTTTTCTTTCCATTCTTCTTTGGTTTTATACCGATTACATGATTGAGTATCCTCATCACTATAAATTTCTGTCCGGAAATATGGTGGAGATGAGAATGCCAAATCAAATACACTATCAGAATTATAGGAGTCTTCGAATGGACTGGGTGATACTGTAAATGGAATATTAATAGAATTGGTATTATTATCTATATCATCATAGATTTGATATAAACATGTTCTGGTTTTAATACACGGTTCATAACCATAATAATATTTAACCCTATTAGATGACAATGCTCCCAATAATCTCCCACCATATCCAGAAGAAAAATCCAATACGTTTCCTTCGCCCGAATAGTTATCGTAAATATACTTGGCTACAGTCGGCCTAAAATTACTAACTCTTTGCGACCCATTTGACCAGCACAATGCTTTTCTAATTCCGGCATTTGATATATTATCACCAAGTTTAATTCTCTTATCAATTGCCTTTTTAAATTTAATATCATCCAAATAAGTTTCCATTGGAGATACAAATCCATTACATTTAACATCCCACATATGAGGCATATAATGATTGGCTAAATTTAACCCAAGCATTACCTGTTTTAACTTATTTCCATCTTGTAGCAAAGTAGACGAATTAAACGATTTTAATTTTTCAAATATTATTTTTCGTTCTTCTCTACATAGATTAAAATATGGGAATCCATATGTTCTATAATGATTAAAGATATTATCTTTAAAATTTACCATTTCAGTCTCGTTAAATTGAGACCATTGTTTTTTGTTAATGAAAATGTTCATAATACGAATATACACTAAAAATTTTTAAACTCATAAATAGAGTATATCAGAAGTTTACGACTTGTCAATTAAATTACCAGCTTATTGATAGATAATTCCAACTATCACCATCCCGCTGGTCATATTCATTACAGTATACTACCGTAAATCCATCACGTTTTAATGCAGCTATAATTGTTTCTCGTAGTGGGGCTTCGATTTTTGAATTGTCTAAGTCATATCTTGCCCAAGATTCTCCGTTAATGGATTTGGTCTTAATAAGACTGAAAATTTTTTCAAGTTCGGTAGAGCCGTTTTTTCGCAGTGAATTTTCCGTATGTTGTCTTGCTTCGGATGCTGTCATAATATTAAAAATGTCTATGTCTAACTTCCATTAATGCTTTACCAAGTAGATTTAGTCCCTTCCAATTCTTTTCGTCAAAAATTAAGGGGTCAGTCTCAAGTAATCCGACTCCCCAAATTTTGTCATATGGAGATGCTTCTACGAGAATTCTAGTTCCGGTATTTTTTAAAGTTTGTCCGTAATATGGATTTTGAGTAAATTTTAATTCATTTACATAGACCATATAATTAAATCTACGGTCAACCCAAACTTCTTCGTTATAAGATGCAATCTTTCTACCGAGTGCTTTAACTTCTTTTGGATTTGGAGTTTTAGCTACTAGTTTTTTAGTTTCATCATCGTTAAAACAATCTGCTTTATACCACATAAAAGCTTGTTCGGTGTTCTCAAATTTAAGACCAGCAATTGGGTCATTGAAATGACAATTATCCCAATTGGAATAAATGCCATTCCAAAAATATACATGTGTATCAGTAGTAATCATTGGTTGATAATATCAGAGTTCAAAAATAAGTCAAGATTTATTCGATATTTTCAAATGTTCGTGATATATATGGTATATGAATAAAAAATATACAATCGAAGAAATAGAGTTCCTACGAACTAATTACCCAAAATATGGAGCGTGTTATTGCTCTAAAATATTAAATAGACCAGCATATTGTTTATATCCTGTCGTAAAACGATATAAAATACAACAAAGAACTGGTAAATATTTATCTAAACACCCATCTATGATGAATATCAATATAAATCAATTCTTAACCATAGACAAGATGGAGACTGCTTATTTTCTGGGGTTTTTATGGGCTGATGGAAATATTATAAGCTATAAATCAAATAAGATAAATCATCATCGAATATCATTGGAAATTAACTCGAAAGATATGAATGATATTTTGCCGTATATAAACAAATTAGGAAAATGGTGTATTCAAAATAGAGTTCGGAAGGATTGGAAACCAGTATCATCAATTAGCACAAATAACAAAGAACTTTTTAATTTTTTAAAAAATAATGATTATAATATAAAATCTAGCACAACTCCTACCAAAATACTAAATACAATACCGGATAATTTAAAAATGTATTTCTGGAGAGGTTATTTCGACGGAGACGGGTGTATTACAAAAAAAACAAAATATAATTCATTTAAATTTTCAGGAACGTATCAACAAGATTGGACAGATATTCAGTCTTTACTAAAAGAATTAAATATAATCAATAAATTATATCGAATAATAGAAAAAACAGGAAACAAATATTCATGTGTAATGATACAGAATAAAGATGGAGTTAAAAAACTAATAAATTATTTTAATCCTATAAACAATTCTATAGGATTAAAAAGAAAAACCGAACGAATGATTAAAATCATTAACTCATAGCCAACTATTCTTCCTTACTTGTTCAAATGTATACCGCTTGGTGATTTCACCATCGATAAATACCGTTTCTAGGTCTTGGTTATCATCAAATCGTCCACGTTTACTCGCCTTCGACATATCCAACGGAGTTTTGTAAATATCATGCCAAACTCCATCTCTTTTTTGTGCCGAGCATTTAAATGCAAATCTCTGGGTATCTCTATTTAATTTTCTTACGAGATATGAACCACATCCGAACACGCAAGTTTCAGCACTAAATCCATTAACTTTTAATGTTTCCAAAATATTTTTAATGTCGTGTTCGGTCAACGAGTCTCCATAAATAATTCCAACATGGCTATCTAATACTTTATAACTCTTCGAATTTATAGTTCCACCGAAACCGTCCCATAATTGTTGTGCAATCCATAATACTTGTGCTTCAGGAGTATCTCCTTCAAATCGGGGACTGTCAGGCCGAATTACAAATTTTCCATTTCTACCCATAATATCAGATTTTAATTCATTACAATATACCTTAACTGCATTTGTAATGTTATAACTATCCGATACAACTGAAAGAATTCCGGTTGGATATTGTTTAATTAAATGTTTAGTAACTTCAAATTCTCCTCCCGTTCCAAGTGCGGTCCCAATACTATGTTCACTCGCTGGCACAGAATAAGCAAGTCCATCGATATTAGCGTCATAATAATTTATGGCATATGGAAGTGCCATTAAACTATCAGTCCCCTTACTGTTGACTAAATGTGCCAAACAAGAAACACCCGCTTCTTCCATGACGCTCAATCCTCGTTGGGAAAAATCATGCAAATAATAGTCAACAAGCCATTGATTAGAATAATCAACCGTCTGTTGGAAATAATCTTTGATAATATTGATAATATAATTGCTACGAGTGCAGACTGTCGTAGCGGCCCAAACTTGCTGTAACAATGTTTCAAGAGCGTTCGTAAGCCAAAAACAATTAGGGTCAGTGTTCTCTACCGTCATCAACACAGTTCCAATTGGAAAATTCTTTCCTTCTTTTACGGCCTTAATTTTAATTGGTAATTTACCGCCATGTTTTTCTACAATATAGTCCCACTTGGCTCTACTCCAAATATCACCATTAAATTTAAAATGTTCCTTTAGAATAGGTTCGGCTTCATCGATTAATTCTTTCGTCAGAACGACACCTTCGAGCCACTCGATTAGAATATATTGCAATCCAAAGAATGTAGTATAATCATACATCCCGCCCTTCCTTGCTTCTAGGTAAGAATATACGACTTCAGTATTTGGCATATACATCTCACTATGGAGTTGCTTATATGAGTCCAGGGTAAAAATCAGGTTGTGTTTGTTAAGTTTATTCATTTTCATAATTTATTTTTCAGTAGGATATCAGAGATTTATAATAAGTCAAGAGTTAAATTTCACTGAGTTCAATTAATTTTTCGATAAGAGGCCAATGAGTTTCTACGATTAAATCTTTATAGTTTAGTTTTATATAATAATCACCAAACCAGCCACATTCTTTGAGGTCATCGCCCGCCGTAGCAAATCCAAATGTATAATTAAATTCAAATACTGCCGTTAGAATTTTATCCTGACTATCTCGATAACGGGGGTCATCTTGACGATTGCTGAAGAGATATTGTGGATGGCTACATTCCAAATTTATTCCGACTTCCTCATGTAATTCTCGTCTGGCGGCATCTTCCAACGACAAATCGGACGGGTCAACAAATCCGCCGGGCAATCGAAATTTATTCTCGGTTGGTTTTCTGCCAATTAATATTTCGTTTTTTGCTCTGTTTACAATAAAACAATCAACTGTCTGGAACGATGTAGGATATTTAATCATATGAGGAGTATATCGAAAATTTATAAAATGTCAATTAAATTTTACTTTTCATACAAATTTATCAATTGGATATTTCTGCTTGGGAACCTCTTCGGAAAATCTAATAAATACACTGATGCGTTGATTAGTTTTTTCACATTTTCCACAACATTGTAGGCATATAGTTCTTTGCACCGCTATTGTATGTATAGTCTTTGCGCCGAGTTCATTTTTAGCATATGCAAGAATACCATCGATATATTCATCAGAACAATAAGTTTTTGGAATAGGTGCAGTTAATTCTTGTATACCTCCAAATCTTGTTTTATATGCTCTTACTGTTTCCGTGGTTAATTTGTCGGAAATAAATACCGGATACTTCGTCAAGTGTAAATTATGCTTATCAAGTAACGTCTTAGACGGCTCAATTACAAATCCATCCTCTGGAAAATATTCAGATTTATATGGTGTAATAATTGATTTATCAACTTCATTAGATAATGCTATTGACGGGCATATACCAAAAAAAGTAGAAATTGTTAATCCAAATTTTAAAAAATTTCTTTTATTCATATTATTTAAATTTTTTTCCAGTGCCACATAGGTTCACAAAAAACTCCAGATTTAACCGATTTACTATTTGGGCGTTTAGCCATTTGATATCCAATGGTTCCTTGATAAGATGCACCTTCCAATGTATTTATAAAATCATTCATGGGGTCACATATTTTATTTATAGTATGACCAGAATATACGTCGGAAATATTGATTAACAAATCCCCACTAGGTATTAATCCATTCCATGCTCTCTTAATAGATTCAAATAAAAATTTCTCATTCCAAATATCACATTTCTTATATCTTTTACATGATTGCTTATCATCTCCAGAATATTTTTCTATATTAAAGTATGGGGGTGAAGTGAATATTAAATCAAATTCATTGTTATAGTCCATCTCTTCGGCACATTTTGGATTTAAGACCGATGTTTTAGAATCTTCAAATTGATATGCTTTAACTTGAGCCGAATACCCATCATATAATGCTAAATTAGGGTCAACTCCGGTATAACCATCCGCAGATGAAGCATAAAATCCAGCTAATCGGTCTCCCCACCCACTTGAAAAATCTAACACGCTATATGGTTTAAAATAATCATAAACACACTTTGCCGCACTCGGTCTAAATTGGGAAGCGGTATATTTACGAAGTGCAATTGCTTGGCGAATGGTATTAGAATTGATTTCTTTAAATTTTAAAGTCCAAAAAGCATTGAAAATTCCATCTCTAAATTTTCTATTATTCCAGCTTCTATGTGGAGATGGAGCATTGATAGAATTGCATTTCAATCTATTATCTTGATGGAAATAATCAGATGATTTGTTTCCAATATTACAATTTTTTATATAAAATTTTGGCCGAAACCATTTATAATCATATTTCAATACAAAATCTTTGGAGTCTACAATTAAAGACGATGAATCTAATTTACATAATTCTTGAAAATCTTCCAACATTTCCTCATATGTAATTTCTCTAGTCGGTAGTTGAATATTATTCTTTTCAACCAAATCATGGAGATATAATTTAATCTCATCCTTAGATTTAGTATTATTTAACTCAATCCACTCATCTTTAGATATATTTAACGATGTCATTTTATAATTGAATTAAATATTGATACAATTCATTAATTTTTTCATAGTTTACTGATTTTGGAAGTGTTGTGGTTTTGTATAACTCCTCTATCTCAATTGACTTCTTCTCAAACCAATCTTTGAGTTTGTCATATGACCAGCCTCCACTGCGTATGAATAATAATTCTTCCGCATCTGGTCTTTTTACTATTACTCCCTTGCCGGATAAAATCTCCGACGACATTTCCATAAGTCGTTTGAGGTGAGCCCCGGATTTACAATCATAATTAAAGTCTTTCTCCAATTTCATTCTATCAAGGTTTCTATTCTGTTTCCAGTTTAACCAGCTATTATAGTCCTTTAAATCATTCTTATACCGAGTTTCTCTCAATATTAAGTTAGTAATTTCAGATGATAGATTGAATGTCTTTGAAAAATCAGTTAAAATGGCTTCTTCATACTTCTGCGGCCAATTATCCCATGAAATTTTATTATTGCATAACTTCAAGACACATTCCCACACAGTTTCCTTTAATTCTTGCCGTTCTAATTCATCCATAGAAAATTTAGAGAAATTCCAATTTTCAATTTCTTTCTTAACAAGTCTATCGATTTCTGAATGTCCTTGTAGGACTTCACCAACCAATCCATAATCCTTACGGTCTGGTTTAGTCATTTCACCTTTAATTAACCACCGACGATGTCTCTCGATTAAGGAAAACTGGCTCAAGCTGTAACCTCCAAATGTCCACTTTGCCTTGGTTGATAGAAATAAATCTCTATTTTTTAGTAATTCCTCACCAATTTTATTACATTCCAAAATATCAGATTGAGAAGTCCATAAAAGAGAAATTATATTGGGGTTTACCTGAGCGGCAAGTTGGAAGAATTTAGATAAACTAAAAAGGGTGGATTCGAACTTCGGATTGTTAGGATTTTTTAAATGAGAATATTTAAGTTCTAAATCTTTATTGTTGATTGCTTGGTCGAATTTATTGAATAAATGTTCTCGAATTTCGATGGGAGGTAATACAATACCTTTTACGTCGGTGTCACTCGTTGAGTGGGACATTCCATAACTTTTCGACCCGTCAATTGCTAAAAAACTAATATTTGGTAATAACCAGTTCATAATTTTGAGATTATACCAAATAATTGGAAGAAGTCAAGAAATTAAACTTCTTCTTCACTTAATTCAACAAAATTATTAGTATGCCATCCCCAAGTGATTGTGCCATCTTTTTTACCTATAACGCAATGTTCCGCCATATTAGGAATTTCTCCTAAGAATATGTAATGAGAACTTGGAAGAAATGGATATTGTTCGTGATATTTTTTATCAACGCTATCAAAATCAAATTTTACCAGACTTAATTTACGAGGAATTTTATTCTTTTTAGACATATTATTGACTATATTTTTTATGAGGATATTCGCACAATCTCCGAACAGGACATTCATCACAATACCAATCAGATTGATTTATTATACACTTCCAAGGCATTGGAGATTCTTTTCCAATTCCCCACGACCATTTAATTGGCATAGTATCTGCAATTAAAGTGCATATCGTTTGTAATTGTTTTGGGGTTGGTAAATTAGAACTTCTTTGAGCAGCTTCTTTTAATGTGCTATATTCTTCTTCAGTTAATGTATACATCATATTATTATTTATTCAAATTTGTAAATGGAGACTGACAAAGAATGTCATACGAACTTAACATTCCATTAATTCTTGTTTAGCAATTCCAGTTTCGTCCTGAATAGTTTTAATTTTTGATTCAATTTTCATTGAGAGTAGAATATCAGATATTAAAAATTTGTCAAGAGAATAAATTCCTAATGGAGCCGCTACTTTACGGTATGTTCGAACAATCGTATTTTGCCTTGTTTAAAGCATCCTATGCTCACTCCATTATTTTACGTAACATTGTCGGTTGATAGGGTAAATTCTAATGATGGATATGTTAAAACTAATATAGTATTGTGTTTAGATAGTATCAACACAATGAAAAATACGTTAGATTTAAATGACTTCTACATGGTAATTGACAATCTGTATAATAACAAATCAACCACATTCTCAAATTTGAAATCTAACTTTAATATTATTTTATAACGATGGTTTTTTCAAATTTTATTTTGGGAGACCATGACAACATGACGGGAGCCACTTTCCATGCTGGAATTCGTTCTAACAATTTAAATTTAGCATGACCAAGCGCAGCCGCCACTAGTTCAGAACAAAACACTCTATGAAGGTCGAGCCGAGTTTCACGGGTAGAATATATAACAAATCCCAATACACCAAAATAATCATACTTCCATCCCATTCTAGACTCTAAAAATTTTATTAATAGTTTTTTTTGGTCTGGCTTCAATTTTACAGTGTATAAATCTATACGTTTCCCCACCTGTTCGCCGTCTGATATTGAAGATTTCTTTCTAACACCAATCCATGCTTTGGACTCATATACCGACCCATCATCTAATATTATACTTGCGTGGCAATATTTCCCCCGTGAAAATAAACAAATAGTTTTTTCAATCTTACTTAATGGATGATGTAGTGCAATTTTAACCACATATATAAATATAATTAAAATATACTATTTACTCAATTTACGGTCTTTAATCTGATACAACATTTCGGATGAAACGTCCCATCTAGTCCAATCACATGCTAAACAACAACATTTAATTGATTTTATATCTATAGTATAATTAAAATGAATATAATTCCAGCACTTATTACATCTTACTGTAGAATATAGTATCATATTTATTTAATTTGTTCAAACGGAGACTGACAGAGAATGTCGACGTATTCCATTATTTTCTTGTAAACGTCATCTTCTTTGGAGAAGTTAAATCGTTTAGTGGCGTCGTCGTCAATCCATTCTCGAAGATTCGTTCCAAATTCCTGCGAGCGGGCAAGAATATCACAACAAAATTCGGCCAAATATACGTCTGGCATGTCATGTATAGATTGCCAATGTTCGACGTGGTGCGGGTTTACTTTCTGATGATGTTGAATTGCCAGTTTTAATTTTAATTTGGCTTCATCTTCCTTAGTAGGTTGGGTCGGAGACATAAACTGAAATTCTATACCTTTAAATTTAGAAACATCATGGCAGTATCCATTTGCTATTAGTGCTACTCCCAAATCAATTTTGCCACTTGATATTAAATACTTTCCAAGAATGATGCAGTTCTCTTGAACTCGATTGACGTGTTTGACAATATTATCAATTTTAATCAGAGTCTCTTCCGCAATCCGCTTTGTCTTAGCATTTTTTCTCATAATATGGAACTATAATACCAAAAATGTATAAAATGTCAAGATTTTAATATCTATCCCATCGGCCATCGCCAATGTGCTGTCGCCGGAAATCATTATGCTCAATTGTTAATTTATCAAAATCCGATTTTAATTGATTATTCTGAATTATTGCTTTTGCCAATGTATTTTTCAATTCCTCGGTAGTTAACTTATTTATATAGTCCCACATTTTTATTGTGGTATTATTTTGTGCTATTTTGTCGGCTGGTTCTTGGCTACTTTTTATAATAGTTTCATCTTGAAAACTACTTCCGACATATTTATACAGTTGCTCGTTAGTCATAATTTAATATTTTTATATGTATAACATGTTAAATCTTGTTCCGATTCCACTTTCCATCCATCCAAGCATTTTGGAATATATGGAGCATAAATCAATCCTGCTTCCCACTTTGGTTCTTTAGATTTAATAAGAGTCCATGAAGTTCCGCTTTCATCTGTATATTTCTTAAATTTATGCTCGGATAAATATTTTTTACGCTGTTCAGTTGGAAGCATTCGGATGGGAGTGCAAACAATACAATATTCTTTACTATACCACTCTTGAGGTATTCTATGGTCATTTATAATCCACAATGTATCCGATTTAGGGAGTAGGTCAACATACACATATGTCAGGTTTAATTTTTTAGTTATATATTTAAAGTTTTCAACGCAGAAATTTACTATTCGATGTGGTTTATCATCGTCGTCAATCAAATCAAAGCAATTTCCACCATCCACCGGAATTCCTTGTTTAAGTGAATTTGAAATAACTCCAAGTAGGGTTTGCATTCCAATTCTTATTTTAACTTTCATATTTTATAGTAAGTTCTTCGACAGGACAAAAATTTACGGAGTCGTTTGTTATTTTAGATGAAACAGATATAATTTTACCATTCACAGATTCCGAAATTGCTTGATTTATCAAACATTCTATCTCCTTATCAACATCGATATCTAATGGAATTTTTCTTAATCGATATGAGAGTTCCTCACTAATACAGTATTTATCATATCTCAAATCATCTCGTAATTGTGGAGTTTGGAGAGTTATTACTTTAATTTTCATAATATATTGCCTCTACTATATCCTGAATTATCCATTAATTTTACAAATTCATTTTCATATGCTATATCATCGATTATATGCCATATAGTGGCCGTATTTCCTCCGAGTATTCTAAAAAATCATTCGGAGTTGGAAACTCTGGTTGATTTCTGGAATGTTCACTTTTTTCAGACGTATTGGCAATCTTCTCAAAATCATCTAAAATCCACATAAGCTTTTGATTGCTTTTGACCAGTTGTTTATTGAATAATGTTAATGTCAGTCCCAATACTCCAAACATTAATCCAACTAAAAGTCCAAGTATACTACATATTACTTCTCCTGAGATATCATTCATCCATAAATATTATCATATTCCAAAAATAAGTCAATATATTTCTACATTTTTGATGTTTTGCACTTTTTCATTGATACATATAGTATATGAAAGAAAATATCAAATTAAAAAACATCGGTATCAACGAAGAAATCCATACGAAGATTAAGACTTATTGTGCCGCCAATAAATTAGTCCTCAATAAATTAGTGGAGGAAATTATTAAAAAATATATGGATGATAAGAAAATAAAACTATGAATAATAAATCCAAAGGACAAGACCTTATTTTAAAGAATAAAATAATAGAATTGTATAAAGATAAGACTAAAATTATTGATATAAGCAAACAATTAAACTGTTCTATTTATTCTATACAGAAGATGGTTAAATTGGCCGGGATATATAAAAGACAACAAGGAAAATTAACGTGGTCGGATGTTGATGTAAATTGGTTAATTGAGCATTATTCTGAATTGGGACCAAAAAAATGTGGCAAGATTTTGAATAAATCGAAGTCATCGTGCTTACATCAAGCAAATAAATCAAACTTAAAAATTTCAAGTGCATGTAGATCGGAGTTACTATCCGAAAATAGCCAGTTGCGATTTAAATCTAAAATAATCAATTCGTTATTTGAGACTTGTAGTATCCCGGAAGTTGCCTATATCCTTGGATTTTTATGGGGAGATGGTTATATATCACGTGGGCATGGTTATAATATACGGACTAAAATAACAAGTGATGATGCGAAATCATTATTACCAATCTTCAATTCGACGGGTGAGTGGGATACTTATAAATATCAACCAAAAGGTAAAAATGACAGAGAGCAAACTATTATAAGCACGAATAATAAGTCGTTATTTATGCTGTTATCGGACTTAGACTTTATAGATAAATATAAAAAATCACCAACCAAAGTATTGGAATTTATACCCGATAAATTTAAATGTTATTTCTGGAGGGGATTGGCCGATGCCGATGGTTGTATTTATGTATTACCTACCAATTATTCAGAATCGTATTTTTCAATAACATCCAATTACAATCAAGAATGGAAATTTGCAGAAAATACATTTTTAGGTGGGAAAATAATCCGTCAAAAATTTTCAAACGGTGGGAATTCTAGATTTGAAGTTAGCACTCGGAATAATATGATGATAGCATTAAATTATATTTATGGTGGAAAGCTCTTTGGGTTGGATAGAAAGTATCAAAAATATTTGATGCTATATAATGTATATTCTAAAAAATATAACCAAATAAATCCAGATTTAGTTCCTAATTTATAATTTGATAGTCACATTTAGTTAGGTCGGATAACACCCGCCCGCCGCTATAACTCATGGATGAGCGAAGCGATTCTTCAATTAATTTAATCAACTCTACAGTTGTCAATCCATTAGTCTGTATGTTGTCAAGAATAGTTCCTTCGACATGATTATTACCCTTTGCTTTTCTACTTGCATTACCATAGTATGAATTTGTTAATGCCGGTGAATCAATGCAATTTTTAAATAGAGTCCCCGACATTACTGCTGTAGCACCAAATCTTATGGCTTTGGCAATATCACCAATCCATACTTCATTATTTTCGACGGTCAACCCACCATCACATATGATATCAATATTAGATACTTTCGAACACTCATATAAATCAGTAATTGTAGTTGACCCAAACCCGGTGAATTGTTTTGTCCGACAGGCGGCGGAAACTCCAATATTTATTTTTGCAGCATCTACCCCATATTTTTCCAGCCATAAAATCCAATCTGTGCTATCTCCATTTCCAACTATTAAATATGTAGTTGGAAAATTGTTTTTTATATATTCTATAATCGGCAATATAATGTCATTATAAGAAAACGCAACATCTATACAAATACTGTCAATTCTATATCCCGACTCCTTTAACCATTTCAATAAATCCATATCTTGTTCTTTAATACCAATTGATATTGATACGAAATATAGGTTAGACTCGTTTGCCCATTTTACATAGTCTTTTATGTGTTGATAATCCCCTATTCTATGCCATATATGAAACCATTTATTATCATCAAATTTTTTAACAATATCATGATTTAATACCGAAATCATGTTGGATATGTATACCGGTGCGGCAACTTTTTTGTTGGCGATAGTAGTGGAAATGTCACACTCACTTCGGGAAGATACTATACATTTACCATGTTTCAGTATAATATTTTTATAATTTAACGCTTGTGGTTTATTTAAAATTGTAGCCATAGTGCCACCATTATATCCTAAACATCAAAGAAGTAAACTTATTTTAAAATCATGAACCGATAATCTTCCATTGCCAATGTATTTGAATAAAATTTATCAATATCGTCCATCCCAATAGAAGTTGGTGTCCAAGTTCCAATATCAACCGCAAATAATTTATAGCCAGAATCTTTGGCTTGTTGTAATAGTTTTTTCCAATATTTTTCACCATATGGTGAATGTTTGCCATCGGAAATTATCCCGTTATATCTCTTTAAATAATAATTAAACAATATCTCTCGGCATAGCCCGCCCGACTTCATATCCTGCCAGACAGTATCTTCGAACATTATATTTTTATCAACTTTAAATTTAAAATATGCCCATGCTATTTCCCCATTGACAAATATATTATTTATTTTATCACTATCAATTAATTCATATATATCATAATTTTTGAAGGCATCGACCAATTTCCCATTTTCCTTATAATAAGCAACTATTCCATGGTTATAATCGCTACTTTCCAATTTATTATTTTCCCATTTTGGAATCCTTATTGGCATTTCCATTAAATTTTTGATTTCTTCCTGAATTTGTATATGTGATTTTATAGGAGAAGAGCATCTGAATTCTTCCATCAATTTAAAGGAATTGCCATCAGTATTTTCAAATAGTTTCATGTTGAATTATAAACTATCTATCGAAGAAGTAAACTTATTTTATTATGCCCACGATTTAAACGTTATATTTACACTGAAATGAAATGGAGTTCCGCATTTAAGACATTTCGTTTCATGGTCTCCCAACATAGGGTCTCCATATTCGGTGTTCCAATCCCCAACAGCAAATGAAGTTTTACACTTAGGACATTCAATATCGCCGCCATCATACGTCAATCTAAATCGGTGTTCGGGATGCCCTAGTTCGTTAATCGCTTTAAACATATTTCCACCAGTATTTTCAAATAATTTCATAGTAAACTTATTTTATTTCATACAATCCGGGCAATTTGTTTTATCCCCATACGTTGGAGTGTATGAAGATTTACAATTTTTACAGACACATTCTTCCAAATTTCCCATATTGCTCATTTCAGAATTTGTTTTAGTATATTGACTAGGAGCATCTTCTGGTTCTCTTGGAATATTAGCTCCACCATCACGGGGGCGGACATCGGTAATATCAGACTCTTGAAGGTTAAACATTTTTCTAAAATGATTATATCCATATACCATATCACCACGGAAAGCATAAACGGCAATATCAACTTTTCCGGATGGATATTTAGCATTTACATATTCAAATTTTTCTTGTCCATTACCAGTTTTTAAAGTGAATGGTTCTTCGCCCTGTCGTTGTGAAACATATTCGACATAATCAACATCTTCATCTTCTGATGGCATACCCATAGCCTTACGAACAAATGGATTTTTTTCTTGTTTGGCAAATCGCTCTAAATCATTGGTTGATAGATTTTCATCCATTCCAGCACCACCCTCATCTTCAATCATTTCCTTGGCGGTATCTTTAGCAACATCATATGCGCCTTGATAATCTCTAGATTGCAATCGGGCTTCAATCATATCAAGACCATTGGCAAATGTAGTAGTATCGGCTAAATCATCAGAAGTCAATCCTAATTTATTTCGTAATACGGAATCAATCATTCTTTTTGCAGCATCTCGACTATCCATTGTAGTTGCCCACTTTTCAACTGTAGCAAGTCCTTTAGGAGATAAAATTCCAGTTTTCTTTTTCTCTCCATTCTCTTCCATCTTACACATTTTCGAATTCTGGGCAGAATAAAATTCGGCATTAGACTCCCCCGGAAGCATTGGAGTATTAACGCCCATTGATTGTGGGTCAAATCCTTCATGCATTCCGAGTGGTCTTCCCATTTTTAAATTTATTTGTCGTGCTTTATATGCTTGATTCCAAGTCGCCATTGCAGAGTAGCGAGCAGTTATCGGAACTAATTGTCCAACTTTATATGTAAACCCATAGTTTGTAAGTGGCTCCCCTATATATCGTCCATTAGTATCTAAATTATCAGCCTCCCATTTTGTAATATCAGTTTGAAATTTAGATTTTTCATCGGGAGTATCCCGCTGAACTTCATCAATATTATTTTGAGGTTCGTCACTTCTAACTCTCATTTCAGGAGCATGGGAATGTTCTCCGGTATCTGGATTTTTATTTTTAAATAAGTCCGGCGGAGGACCATCTCCCAGTGCATCGGCCTCTGTTCTTTGAGGCTCTAGTCCAGAGTCTCCCCCATATTGACTAACCAAGGCATCATAAAACATTCTAGCCATTTCATCCCCCTCACTTTCAATTCCATTAGAAAGTCTTCCCGGACTAAATGGAGATGTGCTTAATACAGAATATAAATTACTTGACTGTCCTCCATGATAATCACTTGCAAACCAATAAATAGCAACTTCGGCTTCATCTTGCCAACCATCATCTCCCCCCGATTGTGTTTGAAGAAACTGCATCATTTCCTCTTTAGTAGGGTCTTGAATTTTTGATGGTTTATAATCTGGGTCTCGTTCTCCCAAATCATTGCCGTCATAATGCATATCATCTTCCTCACCATATTGAGATTCTAGTATAACTTCATTGACACATTGTTTGATTAACGATTTTAAATTCATAATATAAATATAAATATCAAGAAATAATCAATTCATACTTAATATTTCCACAATCCCATATCCTATCCCACTTATTATTTTTCATATTCTCCCATTCCGATAATGATGGGTCGAATATTGGTAATGTGGCAGATAATTGGTCTTTTCTAAAGTTAAATCTATGATATCTCTTATAATTTTTTCGTTTTCCAAAATACCAATAATTTGGGACTGTATTGGACACTAATTTAAATCCTAATTTGGAATATATGTTCTTACTAGTTGATGTCCAGCGTCTATCGGCATATGATGTTATTTTTAATGGATTATATGTTTGTATAAAATGAGACATTAACTTACCTCCGATACCGGATATAATATAAGATGTGTCGATACAAAATCTATATAATTCATATTCTCTATCTTTAGATATTTGGCCAAGACACTTTCGTAATTTTCCAAATGTAGATACTGCAACTAATATATCGTTATAATATGCTCCAAGTCGAATACATGAAGTTTTTTCGGCTCCTTGAATGTGGTGTTTATTTACGAAATCAACATAAGAATTATCGGATATTTCTTTTATTATACATTTTCTAGCATGAATTCTGGCAGATACGTTGCTTCCAAGTATATGTTTTAATTTGGATTTTACTAATTCTTTATTATTAACCCATTCATCTTCAAATATATGAATTAATCTAATATTTTTTACTTCGCATTTATTGGTCTTAGTAATGTGATATGTCTTAGTCTTACCACCACCGATTTCCCCATGCCAAAATAAACCATCACATTCAATCGCAATATTTTTTGACGGAATATATAAGTCTAATTCCAATCCGCCAAGGATTTTTTTGTCATTCTCTATTATATCAGATGGAGATATAAACGTTTTTATAAAGTCCCCAACTTCTTTTTCAAATATAGAACTTCCTTTATAACATTCAGTGCATCTTGGCAAATCCCCATCTTCCAAACAATCTTCAAATATGGTATTACAGACATTACATTTGAAGTTATATTTTTTAAACAGACCGGAGGTTATATATTCTTCTTCGGTAAATAGCGGAGTTGCTAGTAATTTTAATCTATCTCCAGTAAACAAACTATTATAAAATATCTTACGACGGGTTGTTACTCTTTTATCTGCAATTGATTTAATTTGTTGAACGTTTTTTACGCCATATCTATCAAATACTATATCTTCTATAAATTTTCTATTTTGAACAATCCAATCAACTCCATGGTTTTTTCTACATGTTTCTTTTTTCTTATTAGAAATTCCATCTGCCTTAGATATATTATCAACCCCATATTTATCCAATAATGTAGATTTACCAGCTTGCTTCACATATTCAGACTGTAGCCCGTATTCTGTTCCATATTTTTTTAAGTTTGTAGATTTTATTTTTGATATTGTAGTTGGATTTTTTTGAGCACACCGATTGCAGCAGGTATTTAAATATCCAATCGACAAACATATAAATGAAGTGTTATTGTTACATTCAGGGTTTAAACATTTTGGCATTTCATATTTTTTATTTATAATATGCCAAATCCTCTGTCCCAAAGTTACACTCTCATCCATTAGAAAGTTGGTCTTCATCACAATTTCATCATATCTGGACGTATACCGGTTATTATGAAACCACTCCAATCTACACCGTTTGGAGATTAATTTATTATTACTGTATAAGTTATTTAGTATCCATTCTTTTATTTGCATATATAGCTTTTGTCTTTGTTATATAATTATATAAGAAAACAAAAAGAATACAACTTATTTTAAATTATTTTTGGTGTCGGATTAATTAAGTTCGGAAAGAATGTTATGGATTAGTTCGTCAGTTCTCATCCATTGATTGGTCAACGGGTTTCTTATGACACCTTCATTAATAGGAGTTATTGGACTCATAAATGCTCCTTGAGTTGAAGGATTGCTAACATAATCAAATGCTATTAATTCAAAATCATCATTGACCATTACAGTTGATTCTGAAATTTTCTTAACAGAGCCAGTCCCTCGGCTAGAGATACCAACTTTAATGCCACATTTGAATAACTCTCTTAAAATATTCCCGCTAGGAGTAGTCAAAATTTCAGCTACCCCAATCAAATCATCACCATTCCATTTTAATTCAACGATATTATGAGATACGTTTTTAAGGTTTACAATTTCAGAGTCTGGATGGTCTAATTCTCCCAATGCCCTACGGTCTTTAATAAACGTAGTCATATATTTTTCAACACTTCTTTCCAATACTCCATCAGGATAGATACGTCCATTTTGGTTCTTTTGACCTTTTCTCTGGATAATTCCCTGCACTCTAAACGGTTTGTTTGGGTTCGTGAGAGACTCTGTAAGCATGGTAGTATCAGCCTCAAATGTAATACATTCCATTAACAATTTTTTATCATTCATATTCATATTAATAAATATATCTTATTTTCGGTATATCTTCTTTATTTTAATAATATACTCTCCCTTTGCCTTGTCCAATTCTAAGTCTATTATTTTTAATGAGGATTTTGCCCTATTAAGTATAAAATTCTCAAGTGATTGTTGTTCGAGCTTATACTTTAAATCCGAAGTTGGAATATGTATCTCAAATACGGAGACTATAACGCCCGACTCCTTGGTGTCAGTCCATCCGATTTTCTTTACAAAGTCTAATAATTGAGTCTTGGGTTTTTTTAACAATGAAGGAACCCACGTGGCAATATCCTCAACTATAGAGTCAATTGGGTATGCGGCATACTGTTTATCCTCATCTTTACCGGCTTCCTTTATTGGAGCAGTAGCGACTGGAGGGTGTGTGATTGGTTGTTGATGAGGTTGTTCTTTACCCGCAACCTGTGCCGGATTTACCCCTTTTTGTGGAGATGGTTGTCCCGTCGCCGGTCCTATAATTCGTATCTGAGATTTTGGGTCTAAGAAATACTCTTTCGGCTTGGCGGTATGCATATCATGGGCAACCACCACATAATTATCATAATAGTCATCGATTGTAACCTTATTAACATCAAATTCATAGTCCTTGACATATTGCTTATATCCACGAGATGCTTTTGCCATTACTCGTTTACCATTCAACTTCTCACCAATGGTCGTTTGAAATTTTTGTTTTAATTGTTCGATTGAACTTTCCATGGAATTGTTAAATCCCGAAAAATCTTGGTTCAAATTATAATATTGTCCTTCATTCCCAAATTGTTCAATTAATCTTTTAAGATTTATATGTTTAATTTCGTTCAAATTCCCACGGGGTGGACGAGTAGCAAATGGAGCGACTGAACTCTTAGATGCATAGTTAGGGTCAAATTCGTCATCGTCTCCAATGGCTAATCTATGAGTTTTAGATATATAATCAATAATTTTAGCATCTAACTCTTGGTCTACTTGGATTGGAACTGGATTAAGTTTTCTATTTCCATTCTCATCTTGAAAATCATTTAGATTATATACATTGTGATATTGTATATCATTCCCAACCATATCCCATCTATCAACAATAAATTCTCTACCATCAGGCAAATAAATTTCTTCTTGCTTCCCATATGGAGAGTCGTCTATATCATGAAATTCTTTAATGTGTGATTTATAATCCATATCATTCCAACATGGCGTCAGGATGTCTTTCAAAATCTTTATGCCCTTGAGGAGTTAATTCGTATCCGAGTGCCTCTGAACCGGCAAGTGCCTTTGAACTACCACCATCTCGCCTTGAAAATGCAGATGGAATGTTATATGACCCCGCACCACTAGAGTCAGACATTTCTTCCAATGTATTATTCCCAAATATTTCTTTATTTCCAATTAATAAGTTTAATCTCCCGGGAGTTGTAGTTATACTTAAAATTGCAGGTTCTCCTTTTAGTAAACCTACGGAGCAACACCATCTATCTCCACGAGTCTTATAATTAAATATTCCTCGGTCATCTTTACCCATCGACTGCATAATATCCCAATGGTAATTGGCAATTTTATCGGCTACTTGCTGGCCGATTCCACCTTCCAATTTTACTTGCCCCCTGTCGACGAATGTTCCCCGCATTACGAGATTGTCATTTTCCATTACTCGTCTGTTAATTGGCAACTTACCATTAACCGGAGCGACTGCTGATGCGGTAGATTCCTCGTCGACAGGAACCGCTAATTTATTGCCATCTTGGTCAGTTGAGTCCCGTGGGTCGGTTCTTTTATAATTTGTATATGCTGGGTCTTTTATATTTCGGTTATAGTCAGTTTCTACTCTTTGCATCATATCGCTCCAACTCTCCTCTTTACCTTCACGAATTTCGTGCAATAAAGTTTTAGTTATAGCAGTAACTAATTCTTCTAATTGAGATTTCTTTATAGTTGAATTCATTTTATGAGCGTTTTATTTTCAGAATGAGAATTTATTTCTTTCAATAATTCATAGGATAACATCAATACGGTAACATGATTGTCCTTCACTACCTTATCCGGATTAATTTTGTCAAGTTGGTTAACAACCTCTTTAATCTTAATCTTAATCACGTCCGAACTTGAAATATTATTAATCGCCTCTGTCAATTTAGTTTTAATTTTTGATATGTGGTCTCGCACAAATACATCGAATTTATTGGTGTTTGATACGTTGCAGATATATTCTTTTAAAATTACTTTCTGCTCATCATCCAATACACTGGCATATTTTTCGTTTAACTTTTCGGCCAATAACTTATATGTCAATAATCTAATGTCTTCGGTCTGTGATTTATAATATGTTAGGGATTGGTCATCCTCTTTTATGAGGTTTGGTTTGTCCGTTAGATGTTCGACGATGACGGTCTTTGCCTGATAAATTTCGTCAATTTCAAATTTTAAATCTGAAGAAGTAGTATTCTCAAATAACTTATATATAGAGGCCAACATCCGATAATTCTTAACCGGTGTTTTTAACATCTGGTCTAGGGGATATGCGTTTTTAATTTCTTTAATTAATTCGTATTTTTCCACCGCCAAAGAATTGTTGTTTAATTTTTTGCGAATATCCAAAATTGTCGAGTAGTATCTATCAGCGGATTGTTCGGTTTTAATCTTTTCATTTAACAGCTTATTATATAATTGCCATTCTTTACCCATTTCGGTGTCTTTATTGAAGAATTTATGGAGAATGACGGATGCTTTCGATGAATTTTTACCGGCAATGATGTCTGCCGTCACTTGTTTAGTTAATAACTCAAATAAAATACCGGTATTTTTAAATTTAGAGTGGCGCATTCTCTTCTGAGTATTGGTAATTTTGTTCATGATATCAATGATTAAATATAAATATAGTAGTTTGTAAGTAAAATATAATATATTATTACTCTTTTATGTTTTTTTCATCCATTAATGATGAGGTTGTGGTGTTTTCGACTATTAAATTTTCCGCTGTATTTATCTTATTATCAACGAAGAATTCTCCTAGCATGGTAATGAGGTCATTCTTATTTTTTTTATTGGATAAATCAGGCTTCAATTGACCTTTTATTTCTTCAAGTGAAAATGGAGAGTCATTCTCAAAATTATGATACAATACACTCTTTCGCTTGCCTTCACTATTATTTCTAGGCTTCCTACTCAATTCATTGTGTCCGAGCGGGTCCTCGCCAAATGGATGGTCTCCGGCGTCGTGTTCTCCTGATTGGTCTCTTTCTTCTTTTACTATATCCTCTGGTTTACCATCGACAGGTTCCTCTGGTATCCCCTTCTTATTAACTTCACCTTCTGGCGTCTCCTCCCCATCCGGTTCCGCTTCGGTATCTCCGCCAAGACCTCCTAAGTCTCCCAAGCCACCACCGCCACCGCCTCCATGACCTCCCTTATCGCCATGTTCACCACCAGCACCACCAGCACCACCAATTTTCTTAAACGGCTTCGCTGGGTCATCTCCTTCAGTTTCGATAGACTCCAGCCTATATTTCTGCTTGGAATCTTCAACTAATCCCTTCATTACTTTTTCAGTATCATCATCAGACATTTTGAACACATTTTTGTATATCCATTCACGGGGAAATACTTTGTTATCCATCATGTTAGATGCCAAATCAGTTTTATCCGCCCATATCTCAATTTTTTCTTTCTCGAATATAGTGCTTGAATTAGTTAGTTCAAGTTTAAAATCTATTAAACTTTCGTCTCGATATCCCTGAGCATATAAATGTATAATACCAACGTTTTCAAGCTCGCTTGCGATTATCTTCTGAATTCGTTGAATAGTTCTAGCAAACCTCAAATCTTCCTGACTTAATGTTGCCTTCCCGCCGGCAGCCTCGTCAAAACTCAAAAATGCCTTTGGAATTTTGAGTGCCGCAAACATTTTATTCTTGACATAGTCAACGTCGTCAATTCCCGTCCACTCCATTCCCGACAAAGTATCAATTTTAGTTCCGGAGTCGCCACCACGAACTGGGATATAATAATCATCTAGCATGTTTTGAAGATTATATCTTAAGTTATATTCACCCGTGCGTTCGTCCATGTATGGAACCTTTTTCATCTTATCCATCAGCTTCTGCATGTAATTATCAACTTCAGCCGGTGGGATATTTCCGATGTCGGTATAAAAAATACGACGCTCTGGAGCACGGACGACACGATGGATTAACATAGCGTCTTCCAATAGCGACAATTGTTTCCATACTCGTCTAGCACCCTCAATTACTCCCTTACCATACGGCAAAAAATTACTGTCACTCAACAACCTAAAATGCGACATCTGATATCTTTCGAGGACTTCGGCTTGGGATGTATCAGTTGGTCGAATTTGGAACTTCACATACTTCTTATTATATGGGTCTGAATTTTCAATTCGTTCAACGTTATATGCCGATATTGGCTCAACCATGTATACCCCATATTCTGGATTGGTATAAATCTTTAGATAGAAATCTCCATATTTGCACATGTTTCTAGTCCATGACCACAAATTAAAATCAACGTGTAATATTTCTTCATATAAGTTGGTTAATATTTCTTTTATATTATTGTTTTCGCAATGAACAGTTACAATCTTACCCATTTCATTCATAGTCACCGTTTCATCGGCGTAAATATCAAGCGCACTTGATAGGATTGGGTCCATATCCATCGTATTACTCACGAAGCAACTATCAGTTGCAAAATTGTGATATTTGTCGACTGTAACATCATATACGTCAATCATCCCCACAGATTCTATCGATACTATTTTATGATTTAACGTTGATGTAATTTCTTCTTTAAAAGTGTTCCGTGTATAGTTATTATATTTTAATCTAGATTGAATAGTTGAATAATCACATCCAATACTGTCAACTAATTTCCAAATATAAAGTTCTCCGTTCTCTTTATAATATTCGGTAGCTTTAATTTTTAATACGTCAATTGTTAAATCAGTTCTAAAATTTGGATTTTTATCAACTGTTTGGTCTCTATCTTTATATGCTTCTTTTAAGGAATTTGACCTAAGAATATTTGACTCATTAGAATGTATTTTACCATAAAATGGGTTGTTTTCTCCCAATCTTTCCCCGTTCCAATGATGAATCTTTCGATTTATATAATTTGGATTTTCCTTTAATTTTTTAAGTTGGATATCGTAATTCTCGCTGCCCCACAATACTTCTTTGTTATGCTTAGAATGAAACGCTTTATGTTCTTTCCAGTCCATTATTTCTAAATTTTCAGGAGAATTGTCGGCTCCATTAAAATTTTTATGATGAACAACTTCATTTTTTTCTAATTTTCTATTAAACTGTTCAGCCACAATCTTATGCTCCGATTGCCACCCTTTACTGAAGTTATATAGTCGGCGATATCGTTTAAATCCATGATTTTTATATCCATATTCAAATTGATAGAATGGCATGACCGATTCTCCAACTTTTAATTCCTTGACTAACTTATATTCTCCATTTCTCATCATAAATGGATGACGTTCACTACCAATAACAAACTGTCCATTGTCAAATGTAACCTTCCACCCCTCACGAGGACCCTTTAATCTAGGATGAAATGCTTTCCCAATCTTTATTGATTTAGAAACGTGGTCATACGAGAATACGTTAAATCTCTCTTGGGGCTTATCTTTATATTTTTCCGTTAATTCTTTAATTGTTGGTTTAGACCCATCAGGTAATGGAATTATAGTATCGGGACCTACACAATCATAATCACGAAACAAATCCATTCTTGCCGCTTGATATGATAATGTAAAGTCACGGGTATATGCATTATATGCCGTGGAACGAATTCTATTAAATCTATCTCGTAAAGAATTCCTATCCGTTGCCATTTGAGAATGGTCGGTATCCTTAACTAATAACTTTTTCCCACCGACATTACGAACAATCGTATCTGATGAAAATAACGTCTTTAATCTTGCATATAATGACTGTTTCTTAATATCAAGAATATCATCGCTCATCTGTTGGTTTGTATTTAATGCCATATTATAATAAATATATTGTTTTTGTTGATTAATTGCTATTTCTTTTAACCTAAGAGCCACCGCAATGATTCCATATTAGTTCCGTCTAACGGTCGATTTGGCAATTTTCCAGTTGACATTTCCCACGACTGTTGGGCAGTATTTCTTGCTTGTGCTTTAAATACGGGAGTAGTATCCAGCTTGGTTTTATTTATATGTGATAATGACGCTTTTGTTAAATCAATTCCTTGTTGTCTTAATTTGAGTGCGGTATCACGTATCCAAAGTCCAATACATAAACTTATAATTAAATCGTCATTATACCCTTGCATGGCTTGTGGCTTAAAATTTTTCCAAATAAACGTTTCCATTTCAGCCAACGTTCTACTAGACCGTATCTTTAATTCTCGTTCATTCATATATTTGATAAAATTATCAATAATAATTGGACGAGTTTTCATGGTAGTTGAAAATCCGGGAGTTGCCTTTTTTTCCTCCGAATAAAAATTATTGGATACTTGAGTTTCGGGGTCTACGTATTTTAAATCCTTCGTCATATAAAACAAGTTCGGATAATCTCTATCTATTACTTGTTGAATAACTGCCCAGCCTGTATTTTCTCGTTCAATTACCAATAATGCGTTATTGTAATAATTTCCCAACGAACATAACAAATTTCCATATTCTTTAGTTGATATTTGACCCTTATATTCAGCACATTGTTCCAATGTAACAGCATCTAAGACATGACATGCCTGATAATCTCCACCGTCCCCACGGCTTGTATCTGCTGATATTATATATGTATTATTATAGTCTGGATATTGCCAAATCCAAAGTGCTCTATCCAATTCACGACACTCAACTGGTTCTGTCTTATATGTTTCTTTATAAAAATCAATAGTTTCTAAATTAATCACATTATTTCCAGAAGCCAAGAAATCCGTGTCACACTCCTGTCCGGCTAATGCTGCTCCCAATTCTTTAGTTTGAGCGTCTCTCCATGTTTGAGTTCTTTCCGGATGCAAGTCCCACTTTAATCGGATTGAATTAAAACTATTGGTCTTATTTTCGGCGTCAACCCACATTTTATGAAACCAATTACCAATTCCATTTGGAGTCGATAATAATACCGCATTACCACCCGTTGACAACGTGCTCCATGAAGATGCCCAAATATCAGAAATTCCATCGATAAATCCCGCCTCATCTATTATCAATAAATATACTGCCATAGAACGTCCAGCATCGCCACTTGATGATACGGCTCGGATGTTTGACCCATTTTTGAATTTTAAAGATAGTTTATTGTCTTCTTCACATTGTATTTTCAACCATGATGGCAAGTGGTCATTAGCAAATCTTACTTTAGATATTAATTCTTTAGATGTTGCCTCTTTGATTGAAATGATAAGAATATTTTTATCACTATTAAATATCATTATCCATAATGCATATGCCGCCACCAACGTTGAAATCCCCATCTGTCTTGATTTTAAAATAATATTAAATTTATTATCCGCTAATTGTTGTAAAGTATCTTCCTGAAATGGGAATAAGTTAAAATTTATCGTCCCTTTTAATTGATGTTGAATTTTAATATACTTCTTCATGAAATATATGGGAGATGCGGCACATTTCTTGTATTCTGATATTAAAAGTTCCTTCTGGGTCAATTGTTTTTTAGGTTCTGGTATCATATATTAATAAAATTTTATTTTGAATGGTAAATAGTTGTTTTCTTTGCTATATTTAATAGCAGCATTTGCCTTAGCTTTTGCGGTTCCATTTTTTAGCTCTTCATACCACCATTTATGTTTACTCTTAACTTCAACCAACCTCCAACCGGCAAGTTCTTTAATTTTAAAATCACAGAAATATCTTCTATTTTTTCCATTAAAATAAAAATGTATTTTATCTCCCTGTTCGATATTAATATTTTTCAACTCACATTCCTCAATAAACTTTAATTCTGGCTTGGTTTGGTAATGTAATTTAGTTCCAAATTTTGTAGTATATTGTTTATATTTATATCTTCCTTTATACATTGCCGATTTTCTAAATGTATCAGACTGAAATTTATATTCTACCCCGTAATGTTCCATATTATACTTCTTTATTTTTTCTTGGATTGTTGAAGAATTTAAGTGATGTTTACATCCATAAGTTTCGAGCGCAAATTCAGTCATTTGTTGTTTGAAATTTGGAGTTTTTGAATAGTTGTCAACTCCATATTTTTCAAGGATAGTATTTGTAGTTTTATTTCGTATTACCTTAGACTTTTGGGGATTGTCAACACCATATCTTTTTAATGATGTAATTTTAGATTTTGATTTGTTATTTTCGCTTTGGAAACCATATTCCGTTCCATATTTTTCTATATTTGTATTCTTTATTTTATCTTGACATTCCTTAGATTTCACAGTGTTAGAAATCTTGGCTATAAATTCTGGGTCATTATTAGCACACGTATTTGAGCAGTATTTACAATATCCAACTGTAAACGATTTAAATCTAGTTGACTTATTGCAAATCTTACACACTCCTTCACCATCTTTCTTATAAAATTTATCATAATACTTGTCGGATGATATGTGATGAGCGTGAAACGCATGTTTCGTCTCACTTTTACATTCACTTCCACATATCTTACAATTATTACTCATATTACATTCAATTTAAATTCTTTACACTTCTCTACATATAACTTTTTACTTTCTTGTTTCATTTTTGATGCTTGGGTTATTAATTTCTTAATTTTTTTCAAATCCACTTTAGCATCTTCAAGAATTAGGTCTCGATTAGTATTGACCCACACGGCATCATTTCCTATACCATTTTCGCATGGCAAAGTAACATCGCCCGCAGTTTTTGGATTTTCTATGAAAAATTTAATTAAATCTTTTACCTTTTCTTTTTTATCTTTTAAGTCTCCCAGTGCATATGATGATAATTTATATTTTTCATAGACATCATACGCCCCCACAATTCTTAGATTGGTTTCATAATTGATTAAACAATTTTCACATAGTCCGGTTCGGTTGTAAAAATATTCGTCTTTTTTACTTCCCCATGCAATATTCTGTCCACATTTACAAATTCGCTTTAAACATTCCCGTATTACATCACCTTGAGATTTGGTAAGTTTAATAATTTTTCCATTTTCTTTTTTATACTTGATACCTTGCAATTCAAATTCTTCTCCGTCTTGCCTATACTTCTCTTTTTCTGTAATATGGTTGGATACTCTAATATCGGTCTTTTGTCCCGACATCCATAATTTTATAGTATCTAGATTCGAATGATTTTTATTTAATTTTATAGCCATAATTATTTATTTTTTATTTTCTTCCAATCTTTAAGATTTTCCGCTTTCCATAGAAGGTATGATTTTTTTAGATGATAGTAACAATCCTCCGGCACAAGTATAGAAAAATATTTCCAACCATTCTTTTCTTTGGTTTTTCTATATTCCGATTGATATTCTTTATTGTCCATCATATATAAGTATTGATAACTTTAGTGAAAAATCATAAAATATCACTAAATAATTATTTATAGGTGGGGAATAAATAATATTATTATATTTATATACATCATGATTAGTCTCAAGAAATTATTAGACGAAGGTATAAGATATGTTGGTAGTTCCAACATGTTATATTTTGATTTTTTCGATGATGCCGGATTTTATACTAGTAATATAGTAAATTTAAAATATAATAATAGAAATTTAAAGTTATACAATATTAAAGGAATAAAAATATTTTATGGATATTATTTTAATAGAAATTTTAAGCCAAAAACTCCAAAATTCGGAAAAGAACGAAATGATACTCAAAGTATAAATGATGCAAAGTTATTCTTTTCTTTGAGAATGAGTGTAAGTTGTTGATAGTCAATGAAATTTAACCATGTTGAACTTGCGAAAATCCATCAACTTTTTTAATATCTAACGAACAATCAACCAAATCCTTTATTTCGTTTTGGTGGCTGATTATGAATGTGGAAGAAAACTTCTGCTTAATTATAGAAAATAATACGCTCATAGAAGATAATCCATCAATATCTAAGACCCCAAAACCTTCGTCAATGCCATAAAAATTTTCACATTTTATAAGATTAGAGGTCATAATTAATCCAATTCTAATTGCAAATTCCATTTCAAATCGTTCGGCTCCTGAACATAATTCAATGACATGTTTCCCCGTATCACTGCAAATATATGGTATTATATCATTATCATCATCTTCCAATTTTAGAGTGAAATCTGAAATCTGAGTTAATATATCATTAACTTCTCGCTCTATTGTAGGAATGGCATTACATATTATTTTATATGGAATTCCATCACGCCCGACGGCTTCGATATATTTCTCATAACCATCCAATTCCGTCTCTTTATTTTTAATAACCTCGATTACAGATTTCAGATTTACTATGTTATTTTTAAACACTTGAATTTTACCATATAATTCAGTTAACCGAGTATTAAATTTCTGAATGGTAACATCCAATGAAGACGCTTCTATTTTATGCGACGACAATATTAAGTTTACCGAATTATTGTTTTCAACCGAGGTTAAATTTCGAGTATAAATGGCAATATTATTATTTGTATTCGCTAGTATATCTTTATTTTTTGATATGTTGTTACTCTTATCAAGTATGAAGGTTGATGTTAGTTGTTGTATGTCTTTTAATTCTCCTCGTTTATTTAATAATCTAGTATAAAGACCATATTTAGAGTCCACCCATTTGACGGTCTCAAATTCCGCCTCCAATGCCTCCAAATTCTCAACCAAGTCTCTGGCCAAAATTCTATCCTGTTTTAGTTGTTCTTGGCAGGACGATGCATCTCTCACAAATTCATTGTCAATACAAAACTTACAGTTGGGGTCGTATTTATGTGCCTTTAATTTGGCAACCTTGTCCAATTTTCCCTTAATTTCTATCTTCTTAATATCCATTTTCTTCTTCGCCGACGAAATTTTATCCAGTAGTAACTTATATTTTGTATGATTTTCGATTAGGTTTAGGTCTTCTATTCTTTTAAGTCTACGTTCAACCATCTCGATATATCGAGCATATCGCTTAACTTTAATATTTGATGTGGATACATTCTTTTCTTCAATATTCAATGCGGCCTCAACCCGTTCCTTGGATAGTTTTAGATGTTCTATATTAGTTGGAATATTAGAGTCTAGTTTAATTAGTTTTAATGTCTCCGCTTGTATTTTTTGGTTTACATCGGCCAGTGTTATCTTGGTCTTATCAAGTTCACCCGACAATTCCAAATGTAGGGCTACGGCATGGTTTAATGCGTTTTCCATCTGGACTAATTCCAATTGATATTCTTTCCCTCTGTGAATTTTTAACTCGGAATTAATTTCTTTTTTCTTTTCATTCGCAATATTACATAGTTTATCAAAAACATCAATTCCCATAAATTTAACGAGTATATCTTTACGGTCACTTTTACCCATGTCAATAAACGATAAATTATGTTTTCCAAATTGGAAATATGCCGATGTCAGTATGAAATCATCAAACGTCCCAACATACCCACGTATTATTTCATTGGTGTCGCTGCGTTCCGTTCCATGTAGACTTATCTCTTCCCCATTTTCCAATTTCCAAAATCGAACATCCACTTTTACGGTCCCAGTCCGTCCGGCGGTTCCTTTTCGTTCTATGAAATAATGAACTCCGTCAATTTCAAATTCCAACTTACATTTAAATGATGATTTTTGCTCGTTGATTATATCTTCCCCTTTTGATGCCATCGAACACTTATCAAACAAGCAAAATAATATACATGAGAATATAGATGATTTTCCAGTTCTATTCTTTCCAAATATCCCATACAATCCATTGACGTTTGTAAAATCTATCCAGTTATCTTCGCCATAACTAAACATGTTCTCCCATTCCATCTTAATTAATTTATATCTCGACGTTCTAGATTGGTCTGAGAGTCCCAATTCTTTATTTATGATTTGATTGATATATAAGACCTTATCCAGTCTATCAACCGATATATCAGGCGTTATTTCTAATAAATGTTTTCGAATCAATTCCGATTGATATCCCACATTAAATATATTTTTTAAATTTATATCTGATACGACCTTATTTGTCGTAGCCACATCAGCCGTCTCTCGGATGAAAGAACTCTCTATTATAGTATGAGTCTCTTTTAACTTTGAAATTATATGTTTTACTTCGGATGGAATTGTTTCTTTACATATAACTCTCAACCTTACATTTTTTGGCATGTGTGATATATCAGTGACCAAATTTCCATGGTCAATTCCAATCGTATAAAATCCAAAATCATTTTTTAAATTATGATGGGTATACGACATGTCGGATAAATCCCATAGAGAATAACCCTTGTCCGACGACTCACCGTGATTTTGCTGTAAAAAACTTCCACAATACCGAACTATTGGCTTATCGTATTGATAATCATATTCTTGTAAATTTTGGGCTAAATGAATATCACTGAGCATAAAAATATGGTGGTTATCAAATAGTGGCAGCATTATTTTAGGATTTTCTAGAGTGTGGCCAGTATCCGACATTGACTGGTCAACTGCTCCGTGGAATAGTCCTATAATTCTCTCATATTTATTTCTATATACTGATGGTATATCTTTCCCCAAAATATACTTCTCAGGCTCATCGAATACTGACATATGATTAAACAATATGTTAGCATATCCATATAGCCCCGATTCTTTCAAGTAATAAATATTATTTCTATTTAATAATTCTATTACAGGAGTAACAGCATCCATTCTAGTTTTGGAAGCTACATTTCCATCGTGATTGCCGGGAATAATAATCGTAGGAAATAAATCGGAGCATCCAACAAATAAATCTTTTACTAATTGCAAACCTTCCGGCTCCATTGATGTTTTTTGATGGAAAGTATCGCCACAATTAACGATAATAGTTTCATCTTTAGGTAGATGCTTAATACTGTCAAAGAAATTATTAAATACAATTTTAAATTCGTCTATTCGTGAATTATTCCTACAATGTATGTCCCCCATATGGATTACATACTTAATGTTAGTTTGATTTGTTTTTAATATATTCATTTATTTTTTGTATTGTCAATTGTTCGTCAAATTCACGTTCTTTAATTCGTATAAACCCACACTGTAAATGGTTTATAATATCGGATTGTCTATTTATATCTTTATCTCTAAGAATTTTATTATTTATATAATGTTTAGGCTCATCCCACTCTATTACCAAATTTAATGTCGGCTCAAAATAATCACCAAAACATTCAAATGAAACCGATATCAATAACCAACATAATACAAATTTAGTAATCATAATTTGCTTAATTTATACTGTATTAGAGTCTTCCACTCAAATGGAAATGAATTTCTGATTAATTCGTGAACTTTCTTAAATCCTAATTTGGAAGGGTCTTTACCTTGTAATTTTACAAGATGTATGTCGACCCCATACTTCATCAGTAACTCACAATTTTTAATTGCGTCGGTCTCGGCATCGTCATCCAATATCATATTAACTCGCTTCACTCCGTTCGTTATTATCTTTTCTTGTAATTTTTTAGATGGATATTTTCCGAATAAAGGAATGGCATTGTTTCTAATTGCAAAAGCATCAAAAACTCCCTCACATAAATTAACATCGCAATTGTAATTTAATAAGTTTTCAAACCCAACGATATCCATATCACAATCTGGCTTTCGATAACGATATGGAGAGTCGTCGTCATAATACTTTCGACCAATGAAGAAATTCAGTTTATTGTCACTATCATATGATGGAACTATGATGTGTTGAGTAAATTTCCCATCCGAACAATATCCTATATTATACCTCAATATATCATCATGTTCCACACCCCGTCTTTTTAAATATGAAATTGCATTCCTATATTCCGTATCGGCTGAAGTAGTTGATAGCGAGATAAATTCATCGGGCAATTGAAGATTGGAATGGGTTGGTTTTCGAGCATATGCTCTTACTTTTTTAATTTCTCCCGAAAGTTCGAACATTCGGTCTCGTAAATGTTTTGGAGCATTTAATTTTTTTAACAACGAACCAAAAAATCGAGTTTTAAAATTACATCTCCAACAATGACAATATCCAAATCTTTCCCCTTCGATGCATATTTCTAATTTTTTAAACCCGTCATGTCTATTACAGAATGGACACTCAAATAACAATTGAGTGGCTCCCTTTCGCAAAGTTGCTGGTTGGCGAAACGCTTCGGCCAGCACTAATATAATATCTGATTTTACCAACATTTGTCCCCATAATATCTCAAAGGGCAATAAATATCAACTTTTTTTAACTTCTAATTTGCCATATGATTTGATATACCGTGGGTCAATAAACATACAATTGTCACATACATTTACTTCGCCCACATTCCCATAATTTTTCCAATACCCCTTGTCGACTACATAATAGCCAGAAGTTACTACAATGCTTTTAATTGAATTGTTTAGAAATCCATCCACTATCGATTTACAGCGGTCACATGTTATAGTTGTTGGTATCATCATATTATTTGTTTTTGTTGACTAATCTACAGCCGACGTATTTGTTATAATAATTCCCATCGAATATTGCATTCGCATCTATGATGGCCTTTACCTCGGCATAATTCAGAGTTAATTTAGAATTGCACCACTGAAGTATTTCAAACATAAAATTTTCTTTGCCAAGTTTCACAATATCATCTTGTAATTCTACACAAGACCCACAATATATTTTCCAATCGCTTTCACGAGTTCCCCGCCGTTTGTTCTTGTTCCCCTTCAGTGCTTTTTTACAGGTCTTAAATACCGTCAATTTTCGACCGATATATTTCCGACCACTTATTTTATTATGAATTTTATATATAAACCCGATAGCATCATCTGGCATTTCAATTGTTGTAACCCAATGTCCCATATCTGTCATATCATATAACTAGTATTTAAAAAGAAAAAACTCCCAATCTGGGAGTTTAATTTCATGTATTGGATTATTTCTTATATGGGGTTACATCAATTCCCGTTGCAAAATTGGAAATTTCATTATAAGAACCACCATCAACTCCCTTAAAATCGGACTGACCTTGCAATTGGTCGATGTCATATTTCGTTGATTTGTTGTATAATTTGGACTTCATGCTCGGCGTAATCGTGGATGTTCCGGCTTGTTTTGCATCAAATGCACCGCCTTCTCGCTGTTGTTTATAACGAGTTTCTAAATTAATAGTTTCGCTGGGTCTTGGGGTAGGTGTTGGCATAATATTTTATTTGTTATATATAAATATAGATGAGTATAATTAAAAATCTAATTTTATACAGAAATTAATTGGTAATTGACCATCTATTTTTATGGGTGTTCCCAACTTAGCAACTGCCACCAACTCTAAATTTTTATCATATAATCCAACTGAACTGACGTATGGAGCCAAATATGAGCCGGTAGGGTCTTGTGATATATTATCTCTATAATTAAAAAACTCAGGGTTAATTACCGGAATCGAGCCTCTACCCGTCAATCCATCCAAATAATCGAGGGCTATATTTAATGTTTTTCTATTTGAATTTGCGGTTATATATGAAGAATAGTTTTTTTGGGTCAGTCGATTACTAAAATATTTCCACATTATAGTCATATCTCTAACATCTATGATATTATCTCCATTTATATCCAAATAGTCCTGAATACTTGTATCCTCAAAATCCCATATCGGAATATATTCTAAAACTTGCTGTGATATATATGCATCACTATATTTTGAATTGGATATGTAATAATTTAAGAGGCTAATTTCATCGCCCGACATGACTATCGAAGAACTCCAGTCCGTTGAAAATGGAAGTCCCCTAGACTGGTTGTTTTTATACGCCATATATCGCATTAAAATATCTAAATCATAGTAATCAAACTTTCCATCGTTATTTACATCGAAGGTATATCTCGATTTTATAAGTGAAGTTGGATTGGTGCTTACATTAAATTCCCCAGGTTCAACTGGACATATTATTTGTTTCTCATAAATAGTATATTCCCCATTGAAGTTTAAATTGTAAGAATAGGTGGTATCATTTCCAGTATCCATAAACAATCCTTGAAATATGGAGCCGGAAGTCATCAATACAATTTTCCCATTCCTGTAAAATACATTTCCAATATGAAATGAGTCTTGTAAATTATTTAAATTGTATATATATGATTTTCCACATATTTCATCCAAGGTTATATTTTGACTTTGGGTTGTTATAATATTTATTGATGGGGTTGACGTAGACAAAAGAATGGGAGCACCAACTACCATGGAATAATCTGCTACAGATACACTGTAACCAAACGCTCGATATGGGCTTAAATATTTCTTCTTTTTTTGGTATATATTTTCTATGCCCCAACTTCCGCTCTCGTTGATGAGTAATGCCACCTGTCCGTTTAGTGAAGTTAAAATATTATCTTCACATTGATAATACTGGTTTAAAGTTTGTTCCACATAAGATGCTGATATATTCTGTTGGTTACTTTTGGGTATTCCAACCACGGCATTACTGTCGAATATATCAACTGAATATCCTAGATAATTGCTCCGCAAAGTATTTATATTTCCATAGGTCTTAAATGAAAGGTTAAATAATGAAGAACTTGGGTTACATCTTTCAAATATAGAAACCGACCCCTGTTGATATGCGTCGGAGCCACTATATTCATATACCGTTCTATCTAAATATTCCCCTATTATAACTGAATCTCCATAAGTTGAAACTGAGTTTCCAAATCCACTTGTTGTGTTTCGAGTCATGTTATATGGAACATAGTTCCCAATCGTTAGAGGATATGTGGCATATGTGGGAGTAAATACATATGTTTGGTTCCATTTGCTTCCGCTCATCTCAAAGAAAAATACCTCCCCCACCGCTGGATTTCCACATCCAACAACCAATCGTCCACTCGGAGTGTTTTCGTCTTTGTTTAATTTTAAACTATGCCCAAATAAAGCGTTTGATTGAGTTGTGCTGGCACTTATTTCCTGATATAAACTCCAACTTCCGCTTATTGATTGATATATAAAAACGGAACCAGATGAATTATTTTCCAATGGGCATCCAACCGCCAACCAGTCCCTATTTATTGCGACGGACGCTCCAAATGAATTTTGGACGCTGGATGAGTTTGGAATAGTTTGTAATAATGAATTATAAGATGCTGTAGAATTTACAAGTCCTATATTAAATACATAAGCCGCAGACCCAGACGATTGAATAATATTATTTCCAACCATAATTTGCTGCAAATAATTGGGACACCCTATTATTAAGTTGGTATCCATCAAATCCAAAGACTGTCCAAATAAGTTTTCTAAGTCTACAACGTTGGTAGTATCCAATGCCAATTCTAATGGGAGTTCAGTATTTAATACCGAGCTTGTCTCTGTGGTAATCAATATATCGGCGTAGGAAATTGGTCGTTGTAGGGTATTAATTAATATGTGCTCGTCCAGACCAGAATTGTATTGAAAATAATCCACCGACCCAGTATGATATACGCTGGCGGTTGATGGATTATACGGTATAAAATCTGGATTTGCTACTACGACATAATCTGCGTATGTAGCAGTCGCAATCCCATAATTTATATTTTTTGTGTTTATATACATATTAATAGTTTATAACATTTTTAAAATCCCCAACTTCCTGAATTTTGTAGAATATTGAGTTTCCTGCCATCATATTTCCATATCCATCATCATATATTGAAATATTATCATCTAATGGAAGATTTCCAAGCGTTACACTAGAGGCTAAAATTTTGTCTCCAAATATAATCCGTGGAATGTTAAGAAGTAAAAAATTATCCGTGACGTGTCGATTAGTCCTCGAAAGTCCAAAGTCTATATTATCAAGTCCGAATATATTTACTGGATTGTTAGTTGAGTTGTAGAATGTATTTTGTATCTGAGAATATATCATGCGGGTATATGTTCCGTCCCCGTTCTTAGGCTCTACATTCACGTTAAAATGACCACTTCCACTCTGTCCAACCTGAAAATTAACAAGTGCCGACGATTGTTGTTCGAGAGCTATACTGCAATCTGAATTTATAGGAAACGGACCAGTGCCGCTATAATTTATATAATCCACATATTCCAATGCAATTGAAACATCGTCTATAGACCCAGTATCAACCAATATTAAATCGCTGTTATCTACGTTGTGTAAATTCCATGGCTTAGTCGTTACTATAGGTGTCAGACTTATATTTTGTGGATTTATATTTTTAATCATATATACACAATATAACTATAATCCAATAAGAGATTTGAGGATAATTGACGAGTCTTTTTTGATATCAGATTCCCATAAACGTATTACTTTATATCCTCGTCTTTCCGCCATCTCATTCTTTAATTTATCATTTAATTTATTTTTTTCTACATTCTTAAAATGAATTTTCACTCCGGGGCCTCCATGCCAATAATCTCCGTCTATCTCCAAAATAATAGGTTTTCCTTTAATTTTAAAGTCGTAAATTTTACATTCCTGTCCTTCATCAATACAAAATCCATAATAATATTCTATATTTTGTGATTTTAATATATCAGCGACACGAGATTCTAGTTTATTCATTCCTCTATATCCGAATATTTTTTCAATTGCTTCAGGAGTGTGTTTCTTTCCATACATTGGATTGTTTTCTGGTATAGACAGCCTAATTTTTGCTTTATCGGATATGATTTTCCGTATTTCTAGTCTTTTCATTGGATTTAAAATACCAGTTATAGTTGGCATTTTTTTTCCTATATGAGAGTCGGAATTTTTTTTATTTGACTCTTCCGAATGTGTTTTTCCATACATTGCAGATTTCCCGCCAGTCCAAGTTTCCCTCAATTTGCCCATACATTCCGCAGAACAAGTTGGCTCGTTATATTTTTTAGAATGCCCCTTACATATTTTATTGCAAATTACACAATTAGACCAACCAAATTGTTTGAATTCGTTTAAATTTTCAGCAACATATTCGACGAATTTTATGTTATGATTTTTTAACAAATGTTGTGACATTTGCTTAGGGTGGATTAAATTATCACAGTGTTTACATAGGATAGGTTTATTATTCGTAGTATGATTTTTAGAATAGCAAGTGCCACATTTAGAAGAGCGAGAATTGCATAATTTTCCACACTCGATACATAATTTCCAATTTAGATGTTTGAAATCTTCCAGATTGTTCTTGATATAATCTTCATGTCTTTGACCGTGTATCTTTAATACATGATTTCCAAATGACCTAGTATTAATCGATATATTGCATAATTTACAAGTTATAATGTTATTCATACCTTATAAATATACGTGAGATTCTCGAAAACACTATCTATTCTAACTTTTATTAATACCTCAGAATCACGTGTCGATTCTGACTTTTAACAGAACTTCAGAGTTAAATGATTTCACAATTGGACGACTTAGTTTTGCAACTGCAATTAATTCGTTGCTGTCATTATATAGTCCAATAGTAGTAATATATGTCTGTGGGTTAGTTATGAAATTAGCATTGTAAATATACCCAGGCGGGTGAATTCCATCGGTTCCATCATATACATACGTCGGATTGTTACTGTAATTAAACTCTTTGTTTTTTACTCGTATGTAATATTGAATTGACGGCACAAATTCACTAATTTGAACATTCATTCCGCTAGGAGATGCTGTTATAGCGTTGAATAATACATATTGATTTATAGTAAAGTCGACGGATGATAGTGCAGGCGAATATTGGTATGTCCCAGTATTAAGTCCGACTAAACCGGCGATTGCGCTGGCGTTTAATATCACGATTCCAGACGCAGGAAAAAATACTCCATACCCACCATATGTTGGAGAATTGGGAGGTGAGGTCAAGCTACCCAAAATTATTTGGTATGATGTCTGAACCGTGGAATTATACGGTGAGTCATCAATAAATGTAAAGTTTCCATTTGACCCACTCAAACTAAACTGGATGGCTCCCGCATCTACATTGTCTTTCATTTTAAATGACGAAAATGAAATTGCCCAGATATCATTGGCGGCAATTGATACGCTTCCACTGTTTACGAAAAATGTATTGGTATTTGTATCTCCCAATAGTAAATTGGAATATTGGGTATATATTGCCTTGGCCGGGAATGCCTGACTGGATGAAACATCGCTGTTAAACGAACCACTTCCCAAATTTCCGTTTATGTTTCCATATGCAATTGAAACATAAGGGTCATTATTATTAAATTCGTTGCTAGTTGGAAATACATTCAAATAATACATTGTTCGGCGTATATCATATACGCTAGTCCCGTATGATGGGGTTCCTACCGAACCAGTTAATGACCAGAAATCGGATACCATTGAACTTTGTGTGATTGACATGGCACTATTTGGCCATACCCCACTTGATACTCGGAGGGAACGTCCGGTAACTATGTCATTATTTGCGTCAAATGTATTAAATATCATAATTATTAAGATGAAATTGGCGGAACTGTGACTGTAACTTCAATTGAAGTTGACCCGCCTGATTCGTTACCGACTACTGTAAGATTTGTGGTGGTAGTAACATTTAAGTTGCTGTTTGGTATAAATGCAAACACATTTCCAATAACAACTTGGGAACTTACCGTATTTATATTTCCAATAAATGATGGAACGATATTCGATGGGGTGTTTAGAGCATTCGCCTGTTGAACAATTAAAGTTCCTACATTCTTATTTCCTAAAATTGCAGTATATCCTGCCGTTACATTATACTGAGGAGAAGTTGACGGACTTATTATTATGTTACCGGTGTATGTGCTCGGAACTATTATATTAGATTGTGCGATTGTTATAATCGGTATTGAAGTAACCCCCTGGTTCAGAGTTACTAATTTATATTTCAACATCTGAGTTTCGTCGGATAAAGGCTCAAATACCGGCGTATTTCTAAGAGCTATATCATAAAATGCACTGCCACCAGGATTTGTTGGGTCGTATAACGTATAGTCTATTTCATCATCCGCCAGTGCAAATGAGGTAATGTTTAAATTTCCATTCTGGGCAAGCAATTCTCGGCCACGCTGTGTTAAAATTGCATCGACTGTAATGGTGGTATTGTCTAAATACATATTATTCGTCTCCTAATTTAGATGTAAGATTTCTAATGTTCATTATATTATATAAGTATATTGGTTTTGCGGTTTCACACTCATTTTTTGGTATTTTATTCGGAACATACTCCTCAACCTAAAACTCCAATAGCATCCTGAACCAATACATACACTGGATTTTCGGAATATAATAACGTATTTATATCTACGGACGATGAAATGACCGTATAAAAACTACTGCTTGGATTAAAACTTGACGATATAAAATTCACAGTTTTCAAATGAAAATTTTTCTTTCCAATCTTGATATAATATTTATTTTTTACAAATATTATATTGGAATCTGTTATTGGATATGACGTTCCCTTATATACATAATATTGACCCGGCGCTATGGTGCGATTATAATATACCGCTGGGAAAAAATCAATTTCAGATTTTTTATATGTGGTTGACAAGTTTGCATTTGAGGATATATAATTTGAAAATATGTTTCTTTTATGTGAATAGTGGTTTCTCGGATAACCACCAACAATCTCAAAATATTCGCCATTGGTTTCTTGGACAGATGCGGTGTATAATATTAAATTTCCAACGTGTGCCGGAACTGGAACCGTGTTATTAGTAATTGAATTGGACGAGCTTTTAAATGTATTTGGGTAGTGTGTCCAAGGTCCCGCACCAGAATTTAAAACTGGAACGTTGTTTGTGCTGGATGCCGAGTATATCAAATTATAAAATTCATTTTTTGGCAGTGTTACATAATCATATAAATATGTAGATGCGGAATAGTCTAAGTGCGTATCTATTGTGGATGAATATTTATATTTTTTCCACCTCTTTAAAGCATAGACGGATGAAGAGTGTGGACAATATCCATTTGAAATTTTATGACTTTTTGGATTAATATATGCTTCCAACTGAATGTCGTCCACAGAATATGGAACATAGCCGTCAATCGGATATGACGTTGTGATTTTCTCGTTGGACATCAACTCAGTCTTAAAATTATTCAAATTATATCCGTCTTGTTCCATATATTCCACGCTCGATGAAATCCCAAACAGTCCATCAGTCAACCCAACCTCTTCAAATAATACATCTCCAACGTTTAAAGATGACGTTATAGGTTTAAATTGATATTTGGAGCGTTCTAATATCGTCGGTTCAATTAAAATTCCCGAAAATACATTTGCCCTTGCTGGTAGTAATTTTTTAATAGTTTCGAATATTGACTTATTGAAATATAATCTATAGACGGTCATCAATTCGGAAAATAATGTATTCTGTAGTTGTGTTTTTTTACTGTTTACGTATAATGCTCTTAGCGGTTTGAGAGTTTGATATTGATTACAATACGCAAGTGAAGGGTCTCCCAAAGTAGTCATTAAATCATAACTTCCAAATTGTCGTATGATGTCTTTATTTTTAAAGTCTTGTGGGTCTACAAATATACCCAGTAAGTTTGAGGACGGACTTAAAGTTTCGATATTTGTGGTTGATGTTTTTAGATTGTCGAGGCGGCATGAGACTTCTTGTTCAATATTATTAATTTTATTGTTTTGGAATTTGTTTGGACCATAATATGATGTATTTATAGTGTTTAAATATTCAATTTCTGTAAATTGATATGGATAAATAGATATACTGGATGTTTGACATGATGATGTATTATATGACTCCGAAACCGCCCCAGTCCAAGCGTTGGAACTGCTCAAATATGTAGAATAGACGGTGTTTGAATTTGGCCACGCCGAAGTCGTTGTTATATCAAATGGATAATCTACACCCATTCTAAATAAAAGGGCATTATAACTCGCCGTCATGCCGCTAGAATATGAATTTATATTGTTAACATAATCTTGAAATGTTTCATTTGAAATTACATTGTTGAAGATTTCTAGTTTGTCAAATGAACCTACGAGCGGACGTGAATTCCATGGAAGGAACCAGCCACCAATTACTATTCTGGTATCATTTGGAATTCCATCAAATACCGAATTTGTATATTCGTCATAATTTATATAACTCTGGCTTGTTTCTAATAATGTATCACCCGAATTATTCCTCTGAATTACCAGGTCATATTGTCTCGGTAATTGGTTATAACTTCCACTGAAATCTAAAACATCAAATTCTGGGTCTATATCATTTTTTCTAAGTAATATGCTATATACATTCCCATCAAATAACGAGAATTCCGAACTTTCCAATTTAAACACTTCATTTCCATCATATCCAATTCTAAAATATATAGTTCCTGAATTATTAGTGTTAGTCCGAGTAAATCCAATCGCCCACTCTCCACTACCCGATAAACTTGAAGACATTGGATATATACCAGTAGATGTTTGATTAACTGCTCCAATCAATATATTATCATCGGCTTTGGCATAGTATGACGGGTCATTGAAACTCACTTTGAACATATATGACTTGGCATTGTTTATCCCGTCCAGCGTAAACATATCATTTGGAAATTTTGAATTCCATGTATACAAATACGCTCGCTCATAGAAATCGTAGCTTCCGGTGGAGGAGTGTGTATATCCACCATACTCTCTAATATTTAAAAGTGACGAAGGAATTCCGTAACACGACAATAATAAATCGACAGATGCCAGTGTTCCCTTCGACTTGTAAATCAAAGGTAAGTTCTTTAATATTCTATTTTCAATTATTCGTATTCTTTCATCTGGACTTATCGCCGAATATGGGCTGGGTAAATTATAATTTGATATATTATCATCAGATAACATGTCATCCATACTCCACCCCATTTCTTCCAATATAGAACTGACCATTTTATTCGATAGCATCTCATCTATGTTCAAACCACCTAGTTTTGCACTTGGCAAATTTGAAATATAAATAAAGATATTATCAAAAAAATGTCCGACCATGGATAGAAATATTATATAATCGTCATTGTTAGGGTCTTCCAAGATATATTTCGGAGTATTTTTAATAAGACTGTCGGTGTTTGTATTATCGTATATAGCCGCAGAATCTTCTAATATTTGAATTTGAGATGTATTAACAAAACTTCCACTAACCACTTCATAAATATTTGAATTAAACAGATATGATTCATATCCATCAAATGAATTAATGATTACATCAATTTGAGCATTGATATTTGATAATTCAGAATTGTAAAATGGGTAAGTAGAATTTTTTGATGTTATATAGTTTTGATTTGTTACATTTAAAGTAGAAATTTGAGAATTTAAAGAGTCTAGCTGCAAATTCTTATTCTTAAATATTTTTAATCTTATTTCGGCAGAAGAAAATAGTATGAAGTCTTTAAAGTTAGTATAGTCTATATTTAATTCTTTTATTTTTTTGCTTATGCTTATATTACGAGTATCTTGGGTTGATGGTATTATATCATTGCGGCAATATTTTTTATTTCCAGTAGATGAGAGTATATTTTCATCTTTTATTGTAAAATTGGGAGGTCCTATATTGTATGTATCTTGAATTATATTATCATTAATAGAGACCGATAATATGACCGGACTTAATGCTAAATTTGATATCCAACAAACCAACCCAACCGACAAGTCCTGCGGAAGAGCATCCTTCAGTTTTATAATCAAACTGACACTTCCATCATCCTCATAAAACGCACCCTGATTCAAGATTGGATATAATTGATTCAGGCCGAGGTTCAGTCCATTCTTAAGTGGAGAATTATATGTATTATTATATTCGGCGGTCAATTTGTCTGATATAGGCTGATAGTAATAAATTTTAATCAAGTCATATACAAATTGTCTTGCCAATTTATAATATTCACTATTTGTATTTCTACTTATCTTTTGAAATCTCTCATCCACCACCGAAGTAACAAACCCATCAAATATAACATCTAAATTTTTAAAGTTTATTGATGTGGTTTTATTTTCCATCAGGTAATTGAAGAAATATGATTTTATTCCTTGGACTCTGGTGGCTGGTTCGTAATTTATAGATGTTGAATACGAGTCTTCATAGATGTTAGTTATGAAATTAATAATGGCAGCATCGGTATTTAAAAATGAGACGCTCTGTAGAATCGAAATTGCGCTGGAATATTCCAACTTAATTGAATTGTAAATTATGCTTACTGGAAAAGTTATAAGGTTATTGATATATTCTTGGTAAATATCAGATATAAAAACTTGATTGGAATAAAAATTTATAAAATCCTGAGTCACGACGCCTTGCGGCAATAATTTCACTTCCGTCCGACTGGGAGATATTTCTTTTATGACCAATGGAAGAGATTGACTTCCGGCCATATTTCTAATCATATTGTAGATTAAATAATAACTTCCAGTGTTATAATATCCTATAGATGCTAAGTCATCATCCGGATTTATCAATATATTGGAGTTATTATATAATATAAATTCGGGGTTTATGATAGAACTTGAAAATTTGGATGGATAGTTTAAAGCGTTTAAATATGAATTTGTGGTGGTGGTATCATTTGACCCCGTAATAGTCCCCCAACCTATAAGTTCCGAATTCAAATCCCATATACTAAGTTCTATTATATCAGATTTTGATTTTCCATACCATATGTTAGAGCCGTAGGAACTATATCCCAACAAAGCATTATCCGCTGACGATAAATATGACCCGCTATTCACCGGTAAATCTATATTTGATATTGCTTGATATGATGTGAATAACATATTATTTTAGTGGTATATACGGGAATGTGGTGCTAAAATCGGACGGTTGTTTTCCTTGGTTAAGCAGAATTCTAAGACTAACTATAGTCTGTCTTGCAGCCAACTCGTCCGAAACCGATGAGTTTGACTGTTGTAAATTTGCAATGTCTGACAGTTGTTGATTTAGAGAGACATTCTCCGATATAGCCTGAGCGAGTTGTGATTGCAAGTCTAGACTTGCTGAGGCCGTGGTCACTTCTATTGGCGTTGAAATAAATTCGGTAAATGTAGATGGATAAAAACTATCAAGTTTAGACTGGTTATATGTGTTATTATATAGTGGGATTGATATATAATGTTGATTAAATTCGGGTGATTTAGAATTCGTCAATAAATTTCCACCCCCATCAATTTGATATGTATACGCTCCAGTTTTCTGGAAGTTTGCAATTTCCTTAGAAAAATCCATATTATCTCACTATTTTAAATTTTTTACCAGTGTCTATTGTATATATATCACTTCCACTGATTATTTTAATCAATATTTGATATTCTCTCTCCGGAGATAGACAGTTAGTATTCAACTCAAAATAGTTGCCCATTGGATAATTACAATTTATTTGTGTGTAGTTGTCAAAATCAATGACCATTTCATTTGTTATAGTATCCCTAATTCCGTAATATGAACTTGTAGGTAGGTAAGATGTGTTGGAGAATTGATTAAATTGATAACTTAGATTGAAATTCTTAGTTGGATATTTTTCGGTTGAAAATATATAAATGCTTATAACGTTCCCGATTTGATAACTATAATTTAAATCTTGAACATTTATGTTGAATGGATGCGTCGTGTCCAATGCAGGTAATGCACTACTAGTATAATTTACGCTGCTAGTATATATTAAACTAGACGTATATACATTTCCATTAAATGGAATAACTACTTCATAACCATTAAACAATCCATCAGTGAAAAATCCATCATAAGATGCGCTTCCAGTGGTATAAAATGTCATTTTTCCTATTAAATTTCCATTTATATATGGGCTGCTTATATTAGCGGTATAATATGAATCAGTTGTCATGTTATATGATAAATTCGATACTGAAAAATTGCAATTTGATATCCAACTGTCTGGCAAACTCCCGCTTAAAATTGCATTTTCTACGTTAGAATTTACATAGTATGCCGTAAATGTTAATCCAGCCCATATTCCATCTATAAAAGATGCGGTAATTAACTGTGCATTAAATGTATTTCCACAACTCCCCGTAATTCCAAACGAGGCCGACGAAACAATTCCGGTCACTTCGCCTAGAACCGGTAAACTTATTATATTGCCATCTATCCCAGTCCCAAATACAATTCCACTAGCAGATAAAACCGTCGGGTCTGTCTGTATTGTTGTATTTAGTCCAGCACTTCCTGAAAATGTCCCGCTTATGATAGGCGAAGTTATAAAATATGAACCAGTGGTTGTTATTCCTGAAATTGATTGGGTTATATTGGATATAGAAACGCTGGATGTCGTGTTGCTACCAGTTATGAATACAAACGAATTCCATCCCATATCCAAAAATGGAGAATATATCGTGTTTGTGTCCTCACTAAAATATGAAATTGAAAATCCATCACTTCCTATTTCGGCGGATGAAATTAATATAATTCCTTGGTTTGGAATACTTCCATTCAACCAAGAATTAACAATTGGAGTCACGTCCATTTTAATATCGGACGTAGTATAATTAAAACTTTGAGAGCATATGCTAGACGAATACCATGTGCCACCCCCATCAATAGAAGAAGAGTCAGTTAATAATATAGCGGAATGTATTGATGCCGTGGTGTTGACCCAATTCAATAATCCATCCCTAGTCTTCCAAGATACTCCGTCAGCAGAGCCGCCGTCCGACAAATATCCAGTTCCCATCGTCCAGCTTTGACTTATGGCGAATGCATATATAGTATAATTTATAGGTAATTCTACTTCGTCACATACCTTTAAATTGAGATAAAACGACGATGATGGTGTGGAATTGGATGCTACTGATTGAGATATATCGTTCAAGTCAAATTTTATAACCGTCCTACAAGCGGTTAAATTATTGGTAATAACGGTTGAAGGATAATTTACAAGTCCTTCGCCTGTTATTATTCCATTTACACTCCCACTAAATTTCACGGCTGACCCCGAAAAATATGAATTGCAATCATATGTATAAACCGACCCGCTAATAGTCCCCACAATTGAACTTGATAATATGCTGCCGCTGAATATGCTCGACGACGAGTTAATAGACCCACTAAAATATGAAACGTCAAGTGTGGAATTTATACCGTTGACCGACCCCGAAAAGAAATCTACATACCCATTAAATGAGCCACTTATAGTCCCTATAAATCCCGTCAAAGTTATATTTGCCGCCGAGTTATTATAGCTTTCACTGGAGGTCTGGCTTATTGTTGATACATAACCACCAATCGCCCCGACCTTTAAAATTTCAGTGAGACCGAAATTACTGTTCTCATAACCGGCAGTATTGGTTATATAAGAGTCTTGTAATGGGAAAAAGTAGTTATGCATAATATTATTAGCTCACGTTAATCCGTATGTCAGTATCTGGATATTTTACTTCCCAACAGCTTGGGTCTACACTTGGATATATTATATTATTTTTGGTAGCCGCCGCTATGTCATACTCAATCGATGAATACGTTCCATTTAATACTGTCTTGTTATAAATGTTTATGGATGATACTGCTTGAACTCCAGTTACACTGGAAATTGCAAGTTGTAATACGGATAAATTTATGGGTTGTGAGAATGACCAATTATCAATGTTAAAAAATGACTGAACGGCAGTTAGGCAGTTCAACATTACGTCTTGCTTGTTATATCCTTTATAAATAGAAATGGACACGTCAACCCCAATATTTATTATATACCCATCAATAATATTAACTTCATCCGTCAATATTTTATATTGTTTTAAATATGTCATCAAATTATATATGATGGCTGGATTTGTTGGGGTTAAATTTTTATTTGCATCATACGATAAGATATATGCATTGATGGCAAATGGGTTTATATTTGTAGTCGTAAATTGCCGATTTAATGATTCTGATATTGTTACGGTATTATTTGATGAAATATTTCCGGTTGATATTGTATAATTTCCATTTAAATTTGAGTTTGATACTATGATAGCCTTTGCCACCGACCCGAATTTTGGAGGCAGGGAATAAATTCTTGCCAAATAATCGGCTGCTGTCACCCCTCTATTTTGTGACCCGAAATTTGCCGCCGCATTCATTTGAATTTCCGAATTTGTTTCGGCGTCCATACCGCCAACACATGGACTAGAATTAAATACTTTAAGTGAATTTTTAACGGTATTCATTAAGTTGACTTGGTCGGGAGTAAGTCCACTCGTAGTTGTATTGTAGTTTACACTTACAACGGTTGTTATTTCTCCAACTTGAGAATTTGATATCATCCCACCACCCACCAAATATCTAATGGTTAATGTAGTATTGGCGGGGGAAACTCCATAATTATCATTCATCAAAAATGTGGATGGGTCTATGGGAATATTTATGGATGATATATTCCTAAGTCCATTCCCGATTAAATTTGAGTCCAGCGTAACTAATTCATCCCCAATCGCACTTAAACCGGGTCCAAATGTCAACGTAGTAATATTATTGGCATCTACTGAAGTCACAAATTTTCTAGATGTTGATATATACTCCAATATATAAGGAACACTGTCCCGATACTCCGAATACCCATTAGTCTGTGAATTATTTATTGGAGTTGGTATTAATTCCTGTGCCATATAATCTGCTTCATACCATTGATTATTGTCCGAATCATATATATCAACAATTCCCAACACATTAGTTTCATTTAATGCAAATGAAAAGTTTGGAACTTGTCCCTGAACATTTATTTGTGCGGTGTAAATTTGACCCCCACTTATGTTTCCCTGCTTTTGCAATAGAAAAAATTGAGGAGTTCCGTCTGGATTTCTAGAATATATCGACTGGGTTAGGGGAGATATAGATGAACTTATGGAAAAGTCAACTTCCTGAGTTAATGTGTAGAATGTATTGTTATTGCTTGAGAATTGGGAATTCTCGCCGATATTCAACATATAAACTGGGTCTGGAAAGTAATTTCCAAACGCATCATTTGTCGCCGGACAGAGTTGGTAGATATCAATAACTCCAATTGAAGTTCTGGAAGTTTTAACTTTATAGCCCAAATACCCCGCCAAGTTTATTATGTTCTTACGTTCTTGGGCAGTTGATAGTAATCCCTCCTTAAACATATAATCCGTATAAAATCCAAGAACGTCACCAACGTAGGCGGCTTGCTCTATAAACATCATACCGGGAGAACTTGGAGAAAAATCCTTATATGTATTTGGATAATATGTCTTTGTAAATGATATTAACGACTCTCTAAGTTGGGAAAAGTCTCGGTTTAAATATCTAACATCTTTAGAGTCGTTCGGAGAAAATGTCTTATTGGTTGTATTTTCCA
>Ga0302280_1000124_pt1 | contig 67657 bp, 42 predicted proteins | sample III_Fen_E1_1_FD_198771 | JGI IMG/M metagenome (GOLD analysis project Ga0302280, IMG submission 198771) | Peat permafrost microbial communities from Stordalen Mire near Abisko, Sweden - III_Fen_E1_1 | ecosystem: Environmental > Terrestrial > Soil > Wetlands > Permafrost | place: Sweden: Abisko... | reverse complement strand
CCCACCCCCAACCCCACCCCCAACCCCAACCCCAACCCCAACCCCAACCCCAACCCCAACCCCTGAAGTCTATATAATTCAATCAAAAATCAGATACATCAGCATCTATAATAAAGAGATCGATCTGGACTTCTAATTTATTTTTTAGTAGAAGATCTAAAGAGCAAGCAATAAATTTTCAGCAAAGTGTGCGAAAATTTAGATCGTATTTTCCTTTACTCAATTGAAAAAAATTGAAGTAAAGTAAAGTTAGCAATATACAAATTAATTCGCATAAATGGAAAAGGGGCAGATTTAACCTTTTCGCTAATTTTTCGAAAAGATGAATAGGGACCTTAGATCTTGGCTGCAAAACGAGAATGCTATCCAATAGCTGCTATAAGATTAGTATCTCTCTTTTAACAAAGTATCAATACTCGACATATGCTGGAGGAAGACTTCGGCTGTTAAAAGATAATGGTGGATATGGGTGATAAATGCTTTCTAAAAGTCAAAAGGTACATTTGCTGCAAAACAGAACTAACGACAAGATAATATTGCGTTGCAAGCAAGATATCTACGTAGAGTTGACCAAATTGGAGGCACTTCCTATAGTCAAATAGCTCATCTCATTGCACACTGATAAGCTGAAGGTTTGCAGAACAGAGATTTGTAAGATAATGGCATCAATGAGAGAGATGGAAAGCTTAATTATGCAGTATCAGACCTACTTATGATCTTTATTGAAGCTTAATACTGAGGTTAAAGCAATAATTTGCACTTCAAAAATGTGTCCAAACATCATATAGAAATGAGTTAATCTTTATTAGCTGGGATGTTGAGCCAAGTTATTGATTGTGTTTATGAAGCTCAAGGTTTTCTGTCCAAATAATTATCCATTTTATCGAATGTCCTTCCATTATATTATTTATTATGACTCAAAAGCACTTTCCAGAGCTGAATTAAGATAAATTTGTATTAAAAGTCGAGGGTAATGACAAAACGATTGAGCCAATCGAAGTCAACTATCAGGATACTCTCAAGTAGCTTTTATATAAGGTAGATTAAACGAAAATGTCAAGCTCATAATCCCGACCTACAACAACGATAAATTTTATTATACCCCCGCTTTTGTACTGCCCATTGACTGTGTAAATCCTACTTTTATTTTAGAAATTCTATGCTCACAACTAAGCCTACTTACGATACCAATTCTAAGAAAAAATTTAGGGTTAACTCTAGCCAATCACAAACAATCGATATAATAGAAGTGCAGAGGACTTCAAATTGGTGTGCCCCCACAGCAACTATTGCCAAATATGCCGCGAGAAGTATTAAAACTATGGCTTCCATATTGTGCAAAGAAAACATGTTGAGGCAAGTCAATGTAACAGTATCAATGAAATTATTAAATAATTGTGTCATATTTTTGATAAAAAATAGAAAGAAACCACGATAAAAACAAAGAAAAAGACTATTAAGAAGTCAGTAAAGGGGAAAAGCAGCGCTAAAGATAAGATATTCGCAGTTGTAAAAGAAAAAACTGTAGAAATAAGCTTAAAAAGACCAGTTTGGAACATTTTAGGCAGCGATACAAACGAATCTGTGCATCAAAATCATCAGTGATTTCCATCAATGATATTACTAACCTATATTTTTTGTCTTAATCAATTTTTAATGACTAGGCTACTTATATTAAATATTTACAAAAATCTTAATACATAAATCATCACAGTATCTCATGCACGTAGCGATAGATAGATGAATTCCAGGACAGAAGATCGGACTTCAGGCTCAAGGAGTACATCAAAAAATATATGACAGATAGGTAGTTATTCTCGCCAGGCTAGCAGTTATAGCACAATTAACGCCCCTTTTATTCGTTGAGCTTGTAAATATTAAAGTGAGGAGTGAAAGCGTCAAAGATGACTTTGGGGTAGACCTCTAACTCATAGTTCTCATTTTTAGGGTAAGAAAAGTTCATAAAATCTGTAAATTTTATCTTGCCTAACAGTCGTAGATTGCTGTTGATCTCCTTGATGAACAAATATAACACATATAGCTTATTCTTAAACTGCTTGTCCATTCGATCCTCTGAATCTTGATCAATTTCTCTCTATGCTTTACTCTTGCTAGGCAGTTCCTTTTCAACGTACTCACGAACCATATTAATATATTGATTATAGAGTCGCATGAACTGTTGGATTGAATCTAAATTTTTGCTGGTGATTAGGTTGCAGTTGACACCCATACTTTCAGCTAATTTTAATCTGGCCTTGATGGGCTCCTGACATTTCTTTTGAAAATCACCAATACTCTTACCGACTTTCAGAGGAATATCAAATTATTGGCCCCGAATTTGGCTATTTATGAGTAAATAAGTTTGAAACAAACAGAATTGGAAGTTGGTTCGCATTGGACGACATTTAACTCCGTAAGTCATAACATCTACATTTTGAGGGTCATTATTTTCCTCTATCAGGACCACATCCAAAAACTCCAAAAATGTTTCTTTCAGTTTTTCACTATTAGAGCGATTCTCAGCTAAAATTGGGTTCACTAAACGCTGGATAATACTAAGGATAAATTTGTATCTAGCCTGAACTTCTTTGACCCCCTTCTTAAGAGTAGTTTTAAGTTGTGTTTCGTACTATTTTTCATTTTGCTCGCGTTGGCGGAATGAGCTTTCCCTGGCGATGGACTTGCGATCCTGAATCACCATCCCTTTTTATGTGCCCAGTTTGGATCTTAGCACTGATCTTTATGACATTTTATCCGTTTATAGAGGTAAGTCATCCAAGTCGAAACCACAGGAATCCCTTGTCTCAGTTTTTCTTGATAAGTTAATCCGACTTTCATACATTTCACTGTTCATAGCCTTATAAACTGACATACTCACATCGCGCATATCGAATGATTGTGAGACACTGCTTGTGTTTAACTCATCTTGCTGCTTATCTCCAGATTTGATCTTATCTTCATCACTTCCCTTTGAATCGCCTTTTTTTTATGAATTGGCGCATCGATCGATACTCCATGGTCGACTGATTTCGTAACTCTTAGTGTCTAATTCTCCTAAATATTACCCTAACCGTATGGTATTTTGAAGATGAGTCTAATGATTTGGGAATTAACTGTGATAAAGACTGTATAGGCCACGATGATAACTGCTATAACTGCTTTATATAAGGTGGCAGTAACGAGGTAGAGAGCTATTGACGCTGCGACACACAGTGTTATCATGAACAGATGCAGATATCGTACTAATCGAGGCCTGCGAATGATTTTATTGGCCAGTTAATCGCTTATCATTTGGTGTTCAATTATAATTGAAAGTTATTTCCCTCTATTCAGTCAGAGTAAAAATGAATGATATCTCTTTTTAAATTTGAAATATATATAAAAGATATCATTTCCGAAGTGATTGATGCTTTTTCTTTATGTCTTTGAGATCTGCAAAATTGGACAACTTTCGACAGAGAGGGCATTTCTTTTGCATTCTTAGGATGAATTCACAGTCCTTGCAAGCGATAAGATGACGGCATTGAACCATGTAAATGTGCGCTTATGATGTTAAACAAATCACACAGATGCCCTCATTCGTGTCCATTATGTTGTGCTCTCTTATTTTTTATTAAAGCTTTATTTCTGCTTGAGGTTGCACGATTCGAGCTTCAATCATTTGTTCAATTTTTTATTTTTTTATTTTATCGTTGGTCTTGAGGGCATCTATATAATTGTTTCGAAGCATATCTACTAACTCCCTTCGTTATGGAATTAATTGCATCAAACGCTATGATCGCTTGATAGCAATCCGAATCTGCCGATCTTTTTATTATTCACGAATATAGTTGTGCTTTACTATCTTTTGGGAATGAATTTATTATAATTTTCTGTTAATTTCCTTGCGATTGTCTTCAAAATACTCTTTTCTCCCCTCTTTAAGAGCCTCTCTCTCTGCCTCTTCCTTGTCCCTCGCCTGCATCAGCACCTCTCTTCTCCTCCTCTTCTCTTCTAGTATTTCTGCCATTTTGGGATGAACTTTATAACTGATGGGGGGTAGCATACTTCTTTACTATATTATAAAATAAGTCACTCACTCTATTGCACTGTGCTATAACTAAAAATTTAAATATCAACGAAAATTAATCTCGCATCCCTTTCGAACTGTTTTTCTGTCCAGCATAATGAAAGTAGGTTTAGGCGGAGCTGTATCTAAGCCTTTTATAGAAGGAGGCATAATCCTTTTGGGGAGGGCAGTCTGATTTTGGTTTGCTATGAATTTGGATTTGTTGGAACTAGCAAACTGTTCATTAATTTTGCATTTTGCTGCACAATCATTGTTGATGCCCTTCCTCCTAAGCATCTTTTACAATAATTATATTTCGTTATTAAGTTTTTCCATTTGTTGATTTTCCTCCTGCTCATCATTGTTTACTTTCTTTGCGGGGGTTCTCAAATTGTCAGCCTCCTACTTTTGAGACTGGTCAAACTCCTTTAGAGTAAAGTTGGTATACAATATCCTCGAGGTAGCATCCTCAAACAATTTGATAGGCGATATACTATTATTTTTATTATGGCTATTAGTTTTTTATGGTTGAATGGTGCGATGTTTAGAACGAGTGTTTGCAAGAGCATTAGATAGCAATTTTTTACTAATCGATTCTAGCAATAGTTCCATGGTTTTGATTTCATCAACTATGGTCGAATTGCACTTGAGTTGCTATAGTGATTTAAAGATGGCTTTGATGATCTACTATTAACAACTTTTTGCGGGGGTTATTTTTATCTCTCCGATTAATTTATCAATGTCAACATAATCCTTCACACTGGAAGTGGATATCTTACGTGAAAAGATATTGCTGGCTGATGAATGTTATCCACTTGCATGTAGTGAAATAGAGCAGCCTCTGTTAGTGGGGCCGAGAGGGGTATTTTATTTTTAGATTGAGTGTCTATGCATGCAGTTATTGATAAAATTTATTAAACAAGTATTTTATATATAAAATTTTCTTTATTTAGGAGTTATCAAAAAAAATATTGGATGAAAATGACATAATAAGATATTTATCAATTTCTCCCAATATTATAAACTATGACAATAATTAGGTTGATATTGACTGTCGCTGTCATTATTGCCATAAATTGTATCACGTTCCCCGTCAATTCCCTCAAAGATAGATGCATGGTGGTCTATACTCAAAGTGAAGAAGACTATCTCAAAATAGATATCAAATTTTAGAGATTTTATGGACAAGCCCTAGATGAAGGATATCGAGTCACTCTCATCAACACTGAAAACTAACAACAGGAATTATATAATATCGAAGATGGCACCTTCCGTAAGGAACTTAAACTCACGCCAAGTAAAATGTTGCTTAGTTAGATGTCATATATCAATTGTGTATTCGTATTATTTTGAGTAGATCTGATCATGGCTAAATCCAGCAACCCATTTAATATAACTCTGGTGTGCGTCACAATGCCAATCTCGATTCTTCCAATATTTAAATTCCTCCCAATTTGGTAAACATTAAGGACTTGAAGTAGTCCTACAGTCATTTGACTTATATGTAGCGAATGCAGGAGATGGTGACTGACTCCATCAAAAAGCAGAAATAGACTGAAGATTAAATATTTAACGACCAAAGCGCAGAAATTAAGAAATTATAGTGGCTAAGCTTTGTGGAACTGGCTGTAATTTGCATTTTCGGAGGATATCAATTTGTTAGACTGAGGCGAATCATCGATAACAAGCAGAATAATTGATTGAATGTATACACATACATTAAATAAAAGATGTGGTGAAATGAAACAATCAGCTGGGAGAAGATATCCTTGTACCCATCTAGAAACGGACAAAGGAGCGCTAACCTGCCGGAGATATCTCGACGCCTTCTCCGTGCCTCTTACCGCGTGACCAATTGCCTTCATATCGAGATCCATCTACGCTAGTGTAAACTCCATATCCGCATTTTTCACCTTTTTCGTAGTTTCCATCATAAAAATTACCTGACTTCCATGTGTATTTTCCCTTGCCATGATACTCTCCATCCTTAAACTACCCTTCGTATTGATGAGTAGGTGATTTAAAAGTGCCCTTGCCTTAGAATTTGCCATTGACAAACTCTCCCTCGAACTAGTCTCCACTATTGAAAATGATTTTGCCTTTTCCAGATTTGAGGTTATTCTTAAACTTACCGTGATATGTATAGAAGCCCTTCTTCTCCTGTTTGCCTTCTCCTTCGAATTGATGATTTTTAAATTCTCCCTAGTATATTTCTTTCTGATCTTGCGACAAATATTTCCCCTTGATGAGTTATCCATTTTCAAAAAGGCCTGTGTAAGTAGCTCCATTTTTTGTAAATGCTCCTAATCCATCGGCTTGATCATTCTTCCATTGTCCTTCATAAAAGGCACCGTTAGGCCATGAAAGTTTTCCTCTACCATCCTTAAGTCCTTTCGATAGTTATCCCTCGTATATTTAGCCGTTGTCATATGTAACCCGAGCAAGTCCTCCAGAAAGTTGTTCTATATTGGGTAACTCTAAGTGAGTAATTATTTACTGTTAGTCTGTGAGCCAGAAATAAAATTGATGGCTACTTCTGGCCTGTGTGGTGTCCTTGGTGCGGGATGCGCCTCATCTTATAGTTTGAAAGTATCACAATCTTTGCATATCTAACTATTTCCCATGGATATCAATAAATAACAAATAAAATATAAATACAGTAACTAATGTTAAGATCAGTCGACCATCCATCACCAACACTGATTTCATATTGATTTATGGCCAAATCATATAAGACTATTATTATTATCATCATAGCAGTCGGCTTATTTTCTGCGTCCATTTCTGCTGACTACGACTCAGTTTTTTTCGAAATGGAATTCGACGGTCCTTTGCTAGAAATGGATCCTGCATCGCTTATTTTTCCAAATCATCATAGAAACTTTTCCTACGGTTTGAATTCAAATGCGTATCGAGAGTATTTTGATACTTCTCTAACTCTAGGTTGTGATGACTATGGCTGGAAGATGTATTGATGTTGCCCGTCTTTTAATAGTTAATAGTGTTATTCTGATAGCGGTCTTTACTATTGATAAAGCCTGTCATGGGTCTACTATTATTTAAGTTTGGATTTCTTCTACTTCGAAATGCTCCTGCAGTTTCACTCCTTCGTTTATTTGCTTGATCTTACTCTTCCTATTAAATGGATTTCAATTAGCGCGAATGTGTATGGACCTTGTTGTTTGATTTTACTTTTACTAACGGTGGCTGTATGGGTTTATCGCAACCGCTTTTATTATTTTATCGACTGGTCTGTATGCTTGCTTGAGCTTAATCCATCGTACAATAATCCCGCAATTTGGTTAGAATTTGGGTTGCTTTAAGCCGATGTTACTGAAAGCTCTCCTCGAGGAGAGTCATTTTTTGGTAGAAGTTGATAAAATAATGTTTGAATTTGTTGCGATCCATGGCCTCTATCATCAGCAGGATTTACTTTGTTAGAACAGTCGTAGAAGACCTTCTTGCATGAGAGACAGCAAGTCACAGAGGTAGGCTTCATATTTGCGATCTAGGCTCATAATATAAAACGTTTAACCATCTCAATTGATTTATATAAATGAACGTGCGAGCGCAGCTGGTGGCCAACAGTCCCTTACATGCTGTGCCCTCAATTCTGCTCACTATCCACAGAACCCAGTTCATCTTTAACATAATCCCGACTCTTCTTCGCCACCGTGCTAATCACCGATTGAATCTTTTTAACAGCTGTCATATCTTTTTCACTAAAAACAGTATCTAAGCATTCGGAGGGTTGCCCAATTATCTGTTGTTTCGAAGTGGTGCGTAAAACTCAAACGCTGTAACAGCCAATAAAATTAATATCTTTATGGATAGTCAGGTATTCATGTATATGTAAAAATTAAGATTTAAGCTGGGATATAAGATCCTCAGGATTTCGTATTGCGATTGGAAAGGGAAACTGATGAGGTATGGTATCAACAAACTTGAACTAGTCGATAAGCTTAGGGCAATACCCTAATTCTTCAAAATATTTGCCAGCATCGACGAATATTTAAGCCAGCATTATAAATTGGGCATAGACTATTATAACAGTAGCTAATATCTAACCAGCAGTATTTCCAAATACATCAATATCAGTTGTCCGCACTATAGCAGCGATCTAATCGATATCTACCCAATAATAACCTCATCAGGAGATAATAGCTATACCAACTATCTCTGCATTCCTGCCGAAATGGTAAAAGGAAGAGATGTGAATATCGAAGAGTTAAAAGCAAAGGCAGGAATCATAAAACAGCAGGAAATAAAGCAATTTATCAAACAAGGCTTTCTGAAGAAGGGAGACAAGACCATCAGAAAAGAATAGTATATTTTAAAACAGAATTATAAACCCAAAAATATATTGATTTTGCACCATAGTACCCTTGAATCGCTGTAGGAGCTTGTTAAAAATTAGATTATGCTCAATTATTTTAAAAATAACAATTAAACGGCTTTGGTTATTCATATATTGGAGGAGGTAAACCTTATCAATACCACTTCATTTCAGTCTTTTATGGCCAAATTCGAAAAATAAACCAATCATTTGTGGTACAATAGATAGTTCAATATCATGCAAGGACTAGATTCAACCATTGGAGAAGAATCACACCTCATGGAACTCAAGCTGTTAAGTATTACTTTTCCCTCTGTCTTTCGAGATCTCCAAATGCAAAGGCAATCTTACTACTCAAGCTCAAAGCATAAGATTATTGAGTCTGCTTTTCCGCTCTTCAAAAATTACTACTATCACAGGCTCTACAACTTCATCAAAAATGATTATTTAGGACACGTTTATGAGCCAAAATTTTTACCAGTTTCTAAATCGAGCAAAGCTGATTTTTTAAAACAACTTTTTCTCGAAGAAAACAAAACAATTGAATAAATCCATAAATGTTTTCGTTGCGAGGGAAAGAATAATAAATAATTAGGAAGAGCCACTTTTTTGGGAACTTCTTCAAGTATGCCCACGGCAAGTCGTAATACCTCAGGTATTTTCGTCTCTCTTTGCAATAAAGTAAATTTCCTGCTGGATTGTGGCTAGGGAAGTTATGAGCAGTTGGTGGACCACTTTGCAGCTGATACTTTCTAGCAGTAGCTCATAAAGCTGCGTGTCATCTTCATTACACATATTCATGCAGATCACAACTTGGGCATTCTCAACTTAATTCATGAGCGAAACAAATTACTAAAAAAATACGGTCTTAATCAGAAGTTATTTTTAATTATACCTTTTAATGTCTATAACTGGTATATTTCTTATTGCAATACAGTTGAAAAATTATCATAGGGTTGCGATGTTGTATTCACTCAGGTGCTGCTCAATGAGCTGGATGACCCCATTTAGTAAAATACGGCAAATTCCTAAAACAGCAAATCATTGAAGGGATTTATGAGAAAAACAACGAGCAAAGAATAGAAACACTGCTTTAAGAAAGGTTTATCTCCCGAATATTATGAATAATTTGAATCAAGCGTAATGACGAAAGAGTTAGTAACCAAATAAATGCCCTTTCAAGCCATCAAACTAGAAAAGTTTCAATTATTGTTAAAGGAATATTAGTACTGCGAATTTTTACCAGTTAGAGTCATACACTGCCCTCAATCTTTTGGAGTGGTTATCTCACATCAGAATGGTCATAAAATAAGCTACTCTGGAGATACTCGTCCTTCTGCTCAGTTTATTAAAAAGGCTGAAAAATCGACCCTGATGATTCATGAGGCCACCTTCAACGACACTGAATTCGAGGATGCTGCTGATTATCGGCACTGTACGGTGTAATAAGCTGTAAAAATGTAAGAATTTGTATACTTAGCGGTTATGAATCAAAATCATCAATGTTGGCAGTGACTCATTTCAATGAAAAATTTAAAGATCCCATCTCTGGTATAAATTATTCACCCTAAATAAGAGATTACTTCACAAAAAATACAATTTTTTCAATCGATCACCTGTAGATTCCTTTGAATAAAATGGAGTTCCTTCCTCTAGTGACTCATTTTATCACAAAGCTGGAGGCTCAGGCCAAAGTTAAGTAACAATTAATGAAAAATGAAAAGTCCTCATAAGTTGAGGAGTCTCGAGAGTGATTGATATATCTATAATTTGAGGCTGAACAGATCATTCATCAGTGTCTGCATAAGGATCAATGTTGGAAGCATTTGAATTCTTGAGAATGTGGGCGATGAGACTCTGTTTGTTGGCTTTTTTATGTTCATAATCCTTGTAGAACTCTTTGTTATGGTACAACAAGATTTACTCATAGAGCAGATCTAAATGAGATTAATGGTACCTTTTAGCTGCTGAGTTGTTAGGTTGTGGTCCTCGAATTAGAAGTCCAGGTAGTCAACTGACTCACGAATCGGCTCATCCTATTCTAAGTGTAAATCAGCCAGGTAGGGGTGTGCCAAAGCTTGGGTGACAGTGATTCGTTTATCAGGGTTGAAAGTGAGCAGTTTCTTAAGCAAATCGATGGCATCAGGTGGGGCAAAGGAGAATAATTTATTGAAATCCTTTCCGTTTTTTTTGTTTTTTGGCAAATTCCTAATCAGTTTCTTGCTCTCCTCTGGAATTTGCTTCATTTGATCTAAATCTGGAATACCCAAATATTAGCAAATTAGTTAGATCTGATTTTTAGTGTCTGTTCCTGGCAAGAAGGGCTTTCTCTGCAGCATCTCAGCAAAAATACAGCCAACACTCCACATATCCACCGACGTAGTGTAGTGATTGGCGCTGAGCAGGAGTTCAGGGGCTCGATACCATCTGGTGGCGACGTATTCAGTCAAGATGTTCGCTTTGATGTTTTGAAAAAGAGGACGGGCTAATCCAAAATCACAGATTTTAAGATCGCAGTTGGAGTTAACCAAAAGATTTCTAGGTTTCTAAATAGCATGCAATAATACGAGATCTCGATGGACAATTTGAGCTGAGTGAATATATTTCAATCCTCTGAGTAACTGGTAAAGGAAGAACTTATAATGTTCTTCGGTAAGGGGCTGATCGCTTTTGATGATTTGAGTCAGGTCTGTATCCATCATTTACGAAACAACATATCTAAATTCAGCAGATACATACACATCTTCGAATTCCTCACGTGATTTGGGCAGAATTATGGTTTCAATGTTGATGATATTCTCATGTTTCAACAGTTTCAGCAGGCGAAGCTCACGCAGAGTGCGCTTGGCAAAGATCTTATGTTCAAATGCCTTGTCTATTTTTTTGATGGCGACTAGCTCCTTCCCCTAGGTTTTGGCCTATTTGTCCTTAGCGGCCACAACTATGCCATAAGCTCCCTGTCCAACTGCATAGTAAAGACGTTACTGACATCAATGATCTCATATCGATCGTATATTTCAAATTTTTGTTTGGAGATGGTGGTGACTTTCCACTTGGCATTATGATTTCGATAAGGCTTGTATGCATTTATGATATCCTCTCCAAGTTTAGTCATGCTTAATGAGAAATATAATTATTATATAGATTTTATGGTAGTTTACAATAAAATTATAAATCACTATTTAAAGATTTTGATGCATTTAAATTTTCTAAAGTATTAGTTACAGGCCTCGTTTCGCCAACCCAACATGTTCAGTTTTTAGTAGTTATTTTGACCACTTACCTTCTCTTTATATCGAGGCTACCAATAATATTTGTGAATTAGTGACAGGATTCCTATCACCACCACTGTAAAGACTGTAAAGGCCACAGAAAGGATAAACCAAGGATCGGATTGCCAAAAATAGGGAGTATCATAAGTGTATCCGGAGACAAAATAACTCTGGATTAAATTTAATGTTAGAGTAATAGCTATCGTATATAAAAGTAATTCGGTTAGTATGACGTGAGGAGTGCATGGCAGCTGAGAGCGGATGGTGGGAACCAATGCAAACAATGTGAGATTAAGGGTGGTCGAGTTGCTAATGCGCATACTTAGATCATAGCCTAGGTATATATTGATACATACCCTGAAAATACATGAAGAGGTTGTATGAGGCGAGACTCCACATGGGAAAAAACATGGTGGAGAGTGAGGTAAAGGGGTATTTGTACAGGCCAACGTAAAAATGACCATATTGAAAATATTTAATTTTTTAGTGCTGACACTAGTGGTTATTCTCAGAACCTGTCGTGTCTTAATCACTGTCGATGTCAATCAAAGCGTTTTCGTGAATGCTAAGAAAAGGATTTGGATCGTCCTACAGACTATTTTTAAAGCTGGCTCGTGTCAAAGCAGGGGAGAGCACATATTTTCCATAAGTGTTGTCTTTTGTGCTGGAAATAGTAACCCATTTATTTGAATTGTCCATTAAATTGAATCTAATGATGTCCTAGCCCTCTCCATCCTCCCGCTGGACCACAATAGACCGCATGGTCACGACTAACACTAAGCCGATGACTTCAAATGGTGACCAAAACAGATTTCCCTCGATTTTGGATCTAAATATTTTACGAATTGTATAATTAAGAGCTTTTTCTTTATGATTTTAGAAAGCAGTGATTTCAATGGATTTAATGAGCTGTAAGGATTAATCTCTATTAAATTGCAGTGTTATGTTGTCTTTTATTTGGTTGACTATTAGGACTGGTAAATTTCCGTAGTAAACACTTACTAGGAGATCAGCCGCGAATGCTCCTTCCATCCGATCCAGCTATATGGACTCTAGGTTTTTTACTTTAAGACGAAGATAACACGGCAAGTAATATATATGTTGGCGAGGCTGCTTTTATACTAACACATTGTTCGTGAAGTTATCGTTTCTCTCCCTTGATTTCATTATCAAATATATAAAGCAATTAAATTATTAATGATATAGATCTTCAAGGTACTCTTGTGACAGCTATAAAAATCACTCTATTTGGTTCATGTAGATCTGAACAAGTTTGGTCTTCTTATCTTGATCCTCTGATTTCAGCAATAACTTAAAAGCACCGCAGATCGGTTTATGATCACTTTAGTAGCAGTCAACATCACTGTATTTGAGGATGGCTATTTTTTTGGGTTGTTGAGAGTAAAAAAGAATGCGGTCGCACCAGGAAGGTGTCCTTTTGGTATCATATATCTTTGCTTTCTTTACAAACTTATAAGTCGGCAGAAAGTAGATGTTTCCCTAGCTATACATACTTAAAGCACCCGAAAAATTACTGAGATGATATTAGTCTTTATCCAATAATCTCTGTAAATATGTTTGCATCTCAGATTTAGTTAGTTTTTTGGTTGAGTCCTGCTTCTCGATGCTGTAGAGGATTTCACGCACCATCTCATTCTTTGCCTCCAGCCGGAAGTTCATATCGCCTATGAAAAATTTATACTAACTCTTGTCAAAGAGTCTATGATGCTGGCGTTGGTTTAGCGCCTCGTTATGAATATATTGGATATCTTGTTGGCGTTCGTTACTGAAATTTTCCCCAGCAGCGAGATGACAATTAATGATAGTGATATAGGAGGAGTCTATCTGCAAGAACAACAAAATTGCTCCCTTATTGCCAAGGTTATTCTTAAAGCCAGTTTTGACCTGCAGCCATTAATAGTAAAGCACTCTATTTTGTAAGGCTTGACTCACAAAAACCAAAGTAGCTACGCCCACCATGTGACTACTAGTGAGATAAACAAAATTCTTGTTCCCTCCCTCATTGAGATATTTCTCAACCATCTGTTTCCACCCTTCTACAGTGCGGTCATTGTTACCGATCAGTACGTTATAGGAGTTTAATTCTACCATTTCCTGCAGACAGACGACCACAATATCAGTCTTGTCAAACTGAAAATTGAACAACTTCTATTTTTACTTAATGGACAATTTTAGAGGATCAACAGTGTTGCAGTTCCAGCTCAATATATACATCATAGCTTCATCATAACTGCAATACTAAGCCTCCTCGATACAGCTGCGAGTTATATTATCATTAAAGTAATTGGTAATGGACTGTTCCTCCTTTCGAGCTAGGAGAAAATCGATACATGTCTGCTTGGAAGTGTCATTGACATTAGCATTGTAGTAACGATTAATGGAGCGAAATCCGCCCTTCAGGAAGGAGAAAAAGGAATTTTTCTCTTGCTTGGTCAAGTGGGTAGCTACACTGGAGGTTCCACAATATATCATACTGATGCGATCTCCTAATTCTGCCCAAATATGCACTATCTTCTCTATATACTCCTTGTCTATTATCAAATGTTTCTCCTGCATGCTTATCTGCTCATCTAATTATCACATTTATTACTGATAAACTGGGCAATTTATTTAAGATACAGCAGACTGAGCCGAGACATAATCACATTGGTGCGATCGATACAGTCGAGACAGTTGATACGAGGAACACTGAATATGTGAACTTATACCTGGCTTGCTGTCGAAACACCTTGTTGGTACACCGCTCAAAACATAAAAAGTTTTATGGTGGAAATAACTCGGATGTACGAGAATGAATAAAAGTATCGATAAGCTTAGTAGGATGTTCTTTTTCCTTAATATCTTAATTGAGGTCATAGTAAGCATAAGGCTCACTGGCTAAAGTTTTGGAGAGATAAAACTCCATCTTCTACATTATTATCATTTTACTTTTTTGAGATCTTTTTAAGGAGATTTCACCTGTGATAATAAGCTTACTGTTATAACGTTAGCCTGATATTCCTTTTTTAATAATTAATAATGTTTTTAGATGGCGTTCATATTCTCCTCTTCACTGCCTTAAAATGTAATAGAGGCTCCAAATTATGCTTGGGACCAAAATATAGGCGCACTACCTCGAATACTAATGTGAGAAAACAGATAATTATGACAGAGGAATATCTCCTATGTCTATACAAAATTAGATGCGTTGCAGTTCCTGTCAAGCCCTCGACTGTTAAATCGTGTGCCTGACATGAACTTACTCCTCCTACTTATTGTGCAGTAGTAGAAAGAGAAATAGTTATTCTCAGATGATAGATCTTTAATGTAGCCTTGAATGACTGGTATACACCAGCATGCAGGAAGTTTGTTTTGCTTAAACATTGTCAGCATGGATTAGTTCCAGAAATATTTAGATTATGTAGTCCGTTTCTGTAGCTGCTTTTGATAGCTAAGCGTGAGGTCCATGTGGTAGCAGAAATAGAAGTTACCGTTTATTATACCCTCACCAAGCTCCTTCAAGATTTTGTCATTCTCTGACTGATCAATTGAATAGTAGAGGAACTTGTGCTTGAAGGGGATGAAGCTTACTCCGTTTATACACAGAATCTTACCCTCATTTAAAGTTGCTACTGTTTCTGCCTCCTTCACAACACACAGATAAGGCTACTGGTTGATTATTAATATGCCCATCACCAGAAAAAGATCATCTCTTACTTTTTTCTCGATACTTTTGAGCTCCTACTCGAACTTGATTTCTGTCATCATGATAATTTTGGAAGTGAGTCTGTTGATTTTGAGATAGCTAGTTTCTTCAAAGGCGGGTTTATTACTCTTGATCTGGATCGACGCAGTGGTACCATAAAGTAATTATCAGTGGAGTAGAGTACATACGGTCGCTACTATACGATGTTCATTCAATTCAAAAGATATCTATGATAATATCAGTACTGCAAACTCATAAAACTGCAAACGTCCTTGTCGATAATTATGATGCTGAGTAATTTGTTTCATCATCATTTATCTCATCAGACTTTTTATAATAGTTTATAATTGCAAATGAAAAATTGGTGCAGAATGGCTAAAGACAACAAATTTCAGCAGAAAAATGCAAATTAAAACGTTCGTTTTGAATCAGGAATGACTAGCGAGCAGAAATTTAACCAAATTACTTAATCTGTTTTAAGCAGCATGTCTTACCAATCTTAGGCGGTGAGGGGTTGTCCAATGCATCCAAAGATATCGAAGAAGTGCCGCCAATGTCTTTAACTGGAGAAGAATATGCAATAACAATCTAATAAATAGTAAAAGGTTTTAGAAGAAACCTTTCCGGAAATCATAAGGCTTAATACTCACAACCCTAAATCACATTTTAACTAAAAATTGCAAAAGAACATTGAGGATTCACATCTTTACAAATCAAAAATCAGAAGCATTCTCAGCGTGAAAGATCTAGTCAACAGTCTCACTCCAGAAGAAATATCTATCGATGCCTATATACCAGGCAATAGCGATACCCCAACTGAATTCATGGTCTATCTCTATCGGCTTGCAGAAATGAGGCCTACTCACGAACAACTGACCATTATGCTAAGGTCCAATAACATCAATATCCGATGCTTAGCACTACTGTACTTACGAGTATTTGCTTAGCCAGCTCTAGTATATGGTTGTTTGTGTGGATCCTTCAAAGATAACAAACTTTTAAATACCATCACTATTGGATAGTATGCCATGCGGCTCTTCGATGAGGAACAGCTCAACCATGGAGGATTTAGACTACCTAGACTTCCTATTAAAATTCAGCAAGAGATCCAAAGGAGGGTTAATAAAATTAAAGAGGAGCGTTAGAGGATTTTTGAGAGGGAAAGAAGTAGATCTCGAGAGAGAACTAAGCAAAGATAACAACAGATGCAAGAACGTCAGTACAACCAATAACAATAATCATTCAACTCATAATTATCACAACCTCTCAAATAAAAAATAGTCATCAAAGAATAGACTAAATAGTTAACGCTTAAAGAACGAATCCGCATCATTCAGGAAAAGAATCAAGCCTAATTAAGACGTCAAGCCCTCCTTGATAGTTATCAGGCTCAAAACACGGCAAAGCTAGATAGTGGTGAAGAATAAGTCTTCGAGGAGGATAATGAAACCGAAAAATATCGCATGGGATGATTGTATTTGCCTTGTATTAAATAAATTAAATATAGCTAATAAAGACTGAATTAAGCAACTTATCAAGCATTTAAATCAATTCTTTTCATCTTTCACAATGAAAAGGGAATGCTGCCTAACCTTAAGATATTCAGTAAATCTTATAGCTTCTTGGCTAATTTCTGTTAGCAGAAACCTCTGTTGATGACAGCACTCAGCTTTTCTCCGAACTGACTGTATATCATTTGCTGCACGTGTTGCATTCCTGCAAAAGATGGACCTATTTTGGTTAAAAATAAGATAAGCGAATCAGTCAGTATATTATTTGCACACTCCTCCCACATATCGTCAGCACGCCCCCATGACAATCGTTATAATATCTTACTTGTAACAGTCTGCAAGAGATCACTGTGAAGAACAAGTGGTTCTATAATTTGATAGAGTTGGAAGGGAATATGTTCGAAGATAGAATAGAACAAATAAGCCATTTAATAATGATTCCCTGAGTCTGTTTCATTGATCAATAAATTAGTCAATAAACCTATGAGGTTTAATCCTTGATTGGAATCTCCCAAAAAAATTAATTTACATAAAAAATTGGGCGTAATATTATTGTCGCAAAACAAGTTGCTAAGCAGAAAGTAAATGCCTTTTCTAGCTTGAGAAAGTGAGGAATAAGCCTAAATTTTATTCAAGAGTATTACAAGATCTAAGTATAAAGATTCGATTTTAGCCACATCCTCTTGAGGTTGAAACGTTTCCATATAGTTCATGGTGAGATTAATGACCTCAATCAATATTTTCCCAGATTGAGACTCTTCGACATCTCCTCTCGTGAAAGCCATCATATAATTGTTAATGATAGTGACAATTTTTTATGAAAGTAAATTACTACCATGAAGCTGTATCTTAGTGTTAGTCCATGCACATTTCATTTTCACTAAATTGTTAAAAGCCATCAGCAGCCATTCTTTGTCCTATAAGGATTTATTATTATCCGATTAACAAATAAAACTACAGCTATAAAACTCGTAAGTGATTTTGTTTATAATTCGTTAAAATTGTTATTCATAACGGAGGAAGGGATTGGCAGTCGCAGCTTCTAGGAAACCCATGAACTCTGTTCTCACTTCCTACCCGAATCGTTTGTAAGCCTTAAAGCAATAAGTATAGGATTTATGGTTTAAGATTGCGAAGTTGCGAATGTGAGGGCTTTTGCGGCAGAGTTCTGCGATTATACGAAGATCTATCTTTACAAGTTCTATATTCTACTGCAAATCACAACATCCTTCCCTTTAAACATTAGTAGCTATATTTTATACTGTATCGCTGTTTATTACTGCCTCTTTTAGAATAGATGCACTCTCTTCGCATAAGACTGGCCGCTTTTTGGTGAATTTGTCAGTGTAATTGATGACTGAATGAAGGAGCTTCATCACGTCATATTGAAACAGTTGATCGAGGGTGTTTATATTTGATCTGAGAACAATCACTTATAGCAGTTGTAAAGTCAGCTTGTTAGGAAATTTCTCAACCACTCTGAACAATTCTACGACTTTATCTGCTCTTAATTGATAGTACTAAGCCCCCCCATAAATAGTCATTAGTTGTGGTGCCCATTATTGAGTAGATTAGTTGTTGAATGGCAATTGTTCGATAAGGTCTTCAATTGTTTTGATGGTGAGTAGTTCCTGTCTTTTTTGGTCCTTAAACTTGCTAATTTGGTTGACGCGAATTTATACTTGATAGGAATGCAGTTTCGCCTGTAGGGGTGATTATTCTTATTGAAAATGGCGGTTGTTTTCCTAATTGAGGGAATGGTTGCGGGATGAAAAGGATGAAGTGGGTATCATCTTGGAAGCAATTAGATTATAAATTTAATACTGTTTGAACTGGCTTTGGAGGGAAATTAAATTAATAATGCTTATAATTTGACTGAAATTTAAATATTAAGCAGAATTTTATTGCCCAAATATTAGCATGATTTTGTTGGATGGAAATATTGATTGACCAATTTTCAGTCAAATTTATTCTGGTTTCTCTTCCCGTCATGACTACAATTAAAATAGTAAGGATTATATTAATAGTTTAAAATATATTGTAATGAAAATCTTCTCGTCACTGGTAAGATATCAAACCAACTCGCTTTTATTAAGCCAACAAAAATATTCCTTACTCACAAGCAAACCTAAATTCTTCTTTTCTGAAGATGAGAACGCTATACTTGTCGAGACAGGCACTTTGGCAGTTCGCAATTCCGAAACATTCGAACTCAAATTGCGTAAATTCGACCCAGCAAGTCGAAAGTTATCCCCTATAAACCTACAGTTTACGACCTTATCCACACTCAGCGATTTGGCTGGACAATTTAAAACACACTTCAACATCGACAACCTCGATGTATGAGTGACTTAAGTTAGGTCTACTGCGAAGAGGGCACTCTCATTTCGAAAAATACCCCCATTGAGGCACTTCTGAATCGATTTTTTATCATTACGTCTGAAGACTATCGTATCAAAATATAGGGACAATTTCTACACTCATACCAACCGTAGGAAAGCAACATAAAAGTTAATGAACTTCGAGACAATCTGCATCAACTAGAACTACCTGTAGTTGCGCAGAGATAAATAGAGAGCTATATGAATCGAGTAGATATCTGGCTCGAGGCTAAACATTACTCAGTAGACAAGTATGGAAAAAATAAATTGAAAACAAAAGATGTTCAGGATATATTAGTACAGTCTCTCCTTGATCCTTAACATCGGTGGAAAGTTATGGCTGAACTTGAACAAGAGTGGGAAGCAAAATACTGGTAAGTTGTAGAGTTACGAGAGAAAAAGCAACTAGCTGAGCTCATGAGCTTGCAGATGGCTCGTCGTAGGATGCTCATGGGTTTAGGCCTTCTTGCTGCGAATACTGCCTTTATCTGGAGTGGAACTTATGTATTTTGGAGCTGGGATATTATTGAGCCTATAGCTTACTTTATGTCATCTCTTGGTGCTATCGCTCTCTTTGGACAAGCCCTCAAATTGCGAAAGCCTTTTTCCCTTTAAAATTATTTAAATTATCTCAGTGAAAAGCACTTTGAAGCTGCCTGCAAACAGATAGGAATTAATCTTTCTGACTTGAAATCTAAATAACTGTAGCTGCAATTGCTGGAATGTACTCTAAAGGATTATTTGATTGTAAAATTATGACCAACTTATTTAAGGATTGACAGTAGTTATATTAAATAAAATACATCCATCACTTAAGACCTTTACTTTTATTTAGGGCAGCTTGTATCTTTCCTTGTATCTTATCGATATTTTGTATATTGGTGTTATATTTATTCTCAATATTCTTGGCATCATTAGTTAATGTTTTTATATTATTGCTTTACTATTTCAAGGGTTCTCTTTTGTGAGTGGGTGTTTGGCATCGGTTTTGAGTTTACATCCCAATCTTTGTAATAATTCTATCAGTATTTAAAAATTTGTCCTCGAGTTAATGTTGCACCCTTTAAAAATTTGGTATATTTCGTGGAGAAAATGCTCTAATTGCTGGGGACTGACTGATGCTGTTGTCATTCTGCTGATTTTTTGCAAACATTCCTTGCAAATTTCGTATTGGACTGGTTTCCTCTTGGTACTTGACTGAAGGTGAAGGAATGCATCTCTTCACTGGTATTTTTGATGATATTTAATTTTGTTTCTCCCGATTAATTATTCTTTTGTTTGATTGCAGAAATAACTCTGTCTTTATGCTTTGGCTCGTATTTTTTGTTGGAATTGATATAAGCTGCAGACCTAAGTTGAGAGTTTTTTCATTATATCTCTTGGTATCAACGCGATCATAGTAGTCAGACAAATGGTCATCTGGATGACTACTTTTGGTTGATTTGGGGGCAAGTAAATTTTAATTGGTTGGTTGGTAGATTTGCTTAGTATCAAGTCTGCGAGGAGGACTTCGTTTGGAATACTGGTATGAATTGCTTTCGTTGAAATAGCCATATTTTTATCGAATTTAGGTCAATCTTTGATAGTAATGTTCATCTTTCATGGTAAGTTTTATCTTTATTAATAAAATTAATTATCTTATCTTTATAACAATTAAAACAGAACAGACATATCACTTTAAATGTTAATCAAATTTATCTTCTAAAACACAATTGATCAGCTGTATAAAGCACTCACCACTATTTTTAACTTTGCCTTTTCAAGATTCAAGTTTTGCGATCGAATAGCAAGAACATTAAAATCTTATTTATTGGAAGAGTACGAAAGAGACAAAAACTCAGAGGGTGATAACTGAATGTCAGGCTATTTCATTTTTTTCCATTATGTCTTTTTCCAATTACTTGTTTTAAATGCTTATTATAAAGAGGTCATGCGAAAATAATAAAAATATAGACTGAAAACATGATCAATTAATTGTTTAATTATTTCTAAGTGTTTTATTAAATTGTTTAAACTTATAAATATCAAATGGTCAAAGATGAAATTAGGATTGTGTGAGAATGATCATCGACCTTTCTAAAAGAATCCATACTCTTCTTTTTACCCCAATTACTCCTAAATTTGATCATAGTTACACTAAATCGATGTTCTTGTTACACCTGATTTTTTCAACCGTTACACTAAATCAATTTTATTTTACAACTGATTTGTTCAACTGTTACTCTAAATTAATTTTATTCTCACGCCTTATTTTTTTAACTGTTACCCTAAATTATTTTATTCCTACAGCTGTTTTTTCCAACTGTTACACTAAATCAATTTTATTCATACTTCTTTCTGATTCTCTCAACTGTTACTCTAAATCAATTTATTGTTCCGCCTGATTTGTTCAACTGTTACACATCTTCTTTTTCAAGTTACATACTATTATTGTGCTGATTTTTAAGTTAAATAATTTTCTTCATCCCTTTTAATCATTAAATAGATTTACATTTTTAATATATTATTTATCAAAAAATCTTCAATTTTTTTCTGTTTGATTATCATTAAAAATATGATTATTAAGTCTTTCACATTCACTTTTGGTTTTTTTAATGATGTCAGTATTTTAGATATTTAACAAAAAAGATCTTCCTCTATAATATTTATATGGATGCATTGGAGGGATGATCATTGGATGGATTCCTCAATGAGGTTTTAGCCAATCTTTGAATCTTTCTTGATGTCATTGAACTCAACCGCCTTGGGATCACTGCAGGCATTTTTGGCGGCAAAGACATTCTTGATCTTGATGAGTAGCAAGATAAGACCCACAAAGAAAATGACTGTGACTACTCCACCACCGATGAAGATAGCTGTATTAGGGGTTGAAGAGTTAGTATCAGCGGATTACTAAGTGATCAACTTGGAGGCACCACAAGCATTGTTAGAAAGGGAGTATCCAACGAGACAGGTTCCGCACTGTCCGGGAGTTTGGCAGGTTTGGCAATTGGCGACGTTGCAGTAGACATAGAGGTAGGTGTTTCCAATAGTACTGGGGTTATTCAAATAAAAGTAGGTGAGGGCACTGGAAAACTCAACGTCGTTGGAATTAAAAGCCATGTTAACAGTATCCACCAAAGTGAAATTTGACCCAGTATTTTGATAGATCCGCACTGATTAATTACTGTTAATAAGATAGAGATAGTCTGTAAGTCCGTTTCTTAGAAACTTGATGCTTAAAGCTGTTCCATTGGGGATTCCTGTTGTCACGTTTGGGTAAGGTGCTGTCGCGTTTGGGTAAGGGATGTTGTTATAGGTGTAGAAAATAATATTGTAGGTTCCCGAGATCAACTGTAAGCGTGCGTAATAGGATCCACTGGGTGATATTGCCATTATATAATACTCACTGATAGAAGTGGAGGATATTTGACTAAAACCAGATCCTGTGTTGTTAAAGAACCGTAAATACTTGGCGCTGGTGTCGAATGCTCCGACGTATATTGCCATCATAGTACCCATTTGAGACATGTTAAAGGGCCTACCTACAGCGTTAAGGAAGGTATTGTTGCTTCCATAGTTTATGTAAGTTGTTCCATTGTACTTAAGGAATGCAACAATCATAGAGGTGGAGCCAGTATTGTTCCAAAGCCCAATAGTCATAAATGTTCCATTAGTGGCAATATCAATGACGATAGAGTTGCATGATGAGTAGGTTTTATTAAAAGCAAGAGTCGCCAAAGTATCATTGATTTTGTAGACAATAATATTGCTCCCAATTGCTTGCGCGATAAAACTTCCATAAGAATTTACCGATATTTGGCAGCCTTTGCTCGCCAGAGGAATGGTGTAGGATAGCTTGTTGAAGGCAGTACCATTAAACTTGTAAATGTTGGTGTTAACAGTGCAGGTCTCAGCGAGCCAAATGTTATCCACAGACATAGAGAAGAAGCAGTTGCTGACAATGTTGCTCTGAGCCACTGAAAATAAACCAGAGTTGACTATCTGCAAAGCTCCTAAGAATGCGAGGAATAAAATAAACATATTTTAATTATTAATAGTTATTTTAATTACATTTCAAAAGTTTATTATTTTCCAAGAGTTTGTTATATATATTGCATTATGGTCAAGCACGAGAAGACCACTTTGGATCACAGGAAAGTCAATATTTCAGACTTTTCACCACTCATCTCCGAAATTAAAAATTGAAAAGATAAAATAATAATATAATTCGATATAATTTTCAAAAGGCGATAATAAAATAATAAAAGTGATGTAACTGAACACCACCCTGCCAAACTCCTGCAATCGAAATAACCATGAAGATCATCACCGACGCCATTAAATAATTAGTTTGCTTTTACTTAAAAAATCCATCATTGAATACGAAAACAATTCATTTGATTTGTCTTAGTCTGTCCAACAACCCTTAAATGGAAAAACTTTTACCATTTTAAGAAATCAATATCAAGGAAAAATAGACAAAACTTATCGCAGAGCCGAATCCAATTTAAAAATTCCTGTTAAAGGAAAATGCTAATCATAGAGGATCCTAAAAAAGATGAAAACTGTCGAGCAAAATAAAAGGCAATTGCTTCGGGGGAATAGCCAAAAAATAAATTCAAATCCGATGCTATCCTTGCAATAGTAAGAAAAAAGCATAGTCAAAAAATTCATACCTGCGGATTCGAAAGCAAAACAATCAAAACGCATTTTTCGTAAAACATAAACTGTCAGCTATCAGGGAGAACATAATCTTTTAACTTACAATGAAAGTGGAGAAGATAGAATGAGAATCTTTATGGATAAGTATAAAAATAGGCATAAGACTCAGAGGAATAAAATTTCTGCTTCTGATAACCAGTATCGATAAATTTAGAATATTTTAAATCGGATGCAGTCACAAACTCAGTAGTTCAAACCTGAAATGACTAACAGTATAGATTGTTAAATTAAATCAGGATTTAATCCGTAGTCAGTGAAGATTAACAAAAATGCAACTGAAAATAAAGCGAAAATCAGGAGTATAGCAGAGGTGAAATTATAACTCAAGGCCCGAGTGTAACTTCAAAAGTAATTGCAGAATCAAAAAATTCTAAAGGATAGATACCAAATTTTATAAAGAATTGGAAGAGGACTATCGGGATAAGTTTTTAAAGGAAAAGATATCCTCTCTGAGCGATTTGTAGCCATAAAAATATTAACAAATAATGCCATCAATCAAGAGCACTAATTCTATAAAAAGATTCAGCATCAGAATATAGTGAGTTACTACAATGGCTTTGTTGAAAAGGATAAAAGGTATCTAATTCTGGAGTATTTCCCTCATACTCTCGGCAAAATAGCAAGGCAAAGGAAATTCCAATAACATTAAATCAAAAAAATATTTAAGAATATTGCCAATGGATTACTTTTTCTACATGGAATATCCATCGCCCATCGCGATATTAAATTAGACAACATCGTCATTTCGGAAGATCTTACTGTAGTCAAATTCATCGATTTCGGACTGTGCTTAGATATCAACTAATCTGAAAATCAATGGAGCACAGATTTTTGTGGGACTGTGCACTATATGCCTCCATAAATATTGTCAAAAAAGGAATATGCTCCTAAAAAGACTGATATCTGGTCTTTGGGCATACTTCTTTACAAGTTAGTCTTTTAAAGATATCCATATCGAGGGAAAGATGAAAGATAAATACTTCAAAAAATTTGCCATACAAAGTTAGTTTTTCCTTAAACCTGCAATGAGGATCTAATACATATTATCAGTGGGATGCTCAAGCGGACACCAAACCATCGATTTTCAATTTTAGAGGTGGTTTAGCATAAGTGGTTGCAGTGATTGAAATATTTTTAAGCTTATCCTATCAAATTTGTTGAAGCCTATATTCTTCTTTATACTGAATAGATTTAGTCTGAAAGCATAGGTATATGCTGTGCGTTAAATAAAATAATAATACTAGTGAATAGTTTTACGAATAATGAAGGCAATTACCCTGTTTTCAGACAGCAGAATCGTCACCAATAAGATGAGAGACGAACTTTATATGAAGCATTTACGCGAAGTGTAAAAAATAAATAACCGAGAGTCAGAGCAAGTCACAAAAGAAGCGCAACATTATAAAAGCATCAATGATCTGCATCATAAGTACAAATCAAATGCTTTCGAGTGGCACAGCAAACAGGAGAACCAAGTTATTTAAGAACAGAATCAAAAAATGAGCAAAAAGATTAAACAAATGAAATCGTATCTAGAATTCGTATTGCCCCATAGACCTCAAAGCATAGATACAAGCAAACTAATGCATCAGTAGAATTAAAACAACAGTTTAGTAGCATAAAAAGTAGAGGATCCTATTAAAAATTAGGAAAATAATCATCTAGCATCACTGTCTAAAAAATAAAAACAGCCACTGACACTTCACTATCGCTACAGAAAGAAAAGACAAGAATAAATCGATCGCTAAAATTAAAAATTAGCCAAGGGTATAATGTCCCAAAGAGGGTCCTATCTCCCCAAAATATATAAAAACAAGCGATCAATCAGTGTAATTGGCAGAAACGCAAATGTCTAAAAGTCATAAACTGCTTTGAAGATGATTTAATGATAATTTTACGCACAAATAACAAAATTGCTTTTAAAGTTATTATTTTATCTTGAATAAATTCTGATTTTAAAATTATATTTTTATCGGTTTATATGCACGATTCTCTAATATCTGAATTTAAGCTAAATAGTAAACCTCATCACCAAGTCATAGACTATCGCAATGCAAAATATCAAGGCATGGCAGACGGCATTAGTATTAATAGGAATGGAGTAGGCGTAGTGCTCGATCATAACTATATGTTGGCTTTAGCTATTTGGAAAAGTGGAAAAATTAATGGCGAAAGTCTTATCATCTATCCAGATAGTTCCCTTTTCTACGGAGAGATTAAGAATAAATATCCAATTGGTATTGGCTGCTATCAAATCTCCAAAAAATGTAAAATTTTCAGTTCACTTGGCCGAAACCAATAGGATCAATTTATCCTAAACGACTGCCAAAGTAGCAGTCTAATTTTTGTTAGCATAAATCGATAAATAATGAAAAAAATGAATGGGTAACGAACTGCTGATGAAGACACTTTGAGTTAGTTATATAAGAATAATGAAAAGCTGATTAAAATTGACCAGAAAAATAATTTGAGGACTGGTGAGGAAAAGTGGAAGGCCATTTAATAATTTTTTAGCTTGACTATTCAGAAATAGTGCAAAGATTATAAATCGTTTCTGAAAAGTTATTTTGGCAGACAGGAGAGCATACCTTAAAATGTGGTATAAATATCCCAGGGAAAGGACGAGTTCCAGTTTAAGTTTAAAAACTCATCAATTGTTTGCAAAATTACCTAAAATAAAATCCATTAGCATTAGCTAGACTATAAGCTTAAGTGTATGGGTTTCTACGATAACTTTACTACAAACATGGATATTTGTAAAAAATATAATTTCAACCATAATACTGTTTAGGAAATCGTTCAAGGGAAAGCTATTACTTATCAGCAAGCCCCCTCCAAGAGGCCTTAGGAATGCTTAAAACGACTGCATAAATATTATAAGTAATCATTGAACTTTGTGAATGAGTTCATTGAGCTAGATTATCTTTATCAGATTAAATTTATATTTCGCAATGTTGAGCAGTTTATTGAGCATTACTCAACCATTGACCAAGCACAAAAACTATTATAAAATCCTACAATCAACATAAGTCAGGAAATTAAGAAAAAATAAGAAACACCTTTACCATTAGAATTGCATCGAGTCAAAGAAGATATATACAGGGCAGTGCAAAAAAAAAGTCTATCTAAAAGTAAAAGTTATAGCCAAAATAAATATTATTAAGATCACATTCCTAGTGCCTATGAACAACCTTCGTTCAAAGTTAAAGATAATACGCGCAACGATCAGGCAGACTTTACCTCTCCTCACAGGAGATAAAAAAAGTATTTATAGGAATAAAGCTCATTTGTGGCATCTAACAAGCAGCGTGGAAAACGATCATATGTATATCTGTAAGAGAGTAGACGATAGACCAAAAATAAATCCAAGAATAGTCCATAAAAGGAATATTTTCTTCCAATTACTATGAAGACAAGATAAAACAGAACCAATTTATCTAAATATGCTTATTTAGAGGAGGAGGGTGGCACAAAAAAATATTAAAAGACTAACTAAAGATTATAAAATTTGAGAGCTCTCACAAGTTACTATGAGTAGGTTTAAAGTTAGTTGAGAAAAGAAACAACAAAATAAACTCCTACAAGACCAGATAAAAGTGGGACTGTTGGCAATATTCGGAAAAATTAAAGATCTCTAGGACTTTAATATTCAAATTAGGTGAGCATGCAAAGAAGAAGAACTTCATAAAAATAAATTGATGCTCCCTCTATAAATCCCTTTCCTTTGGGGCCGAGAAAAGTTCTTAAATATGCTTGATTAACTGTATTAATTCTGTGACTTGTTATTTGATAACAAATACATAGTCATTAATAGGATGATTATTTATAGTAAATATTCTTAGAAAGGTTCTCACTAATATTGTGATAGAATTGGCAAAAGAGGTTTTCATAATTTTAATGATCCGAATGTTTATATCATATTATTAGTCAAAGAATTATATCAAAATTCAATAGAAAGAGTCATTATTTATAATTCAGCTACGAAAGAGAAAAATATAATTATTATGAAGGAGGAACAAGCAACATCAGAATTTTGTGGAGTTGACGTGTCTGGATGGTCCATTGTTCCACTACGATCTCAATAACTAAATTACCAACTCAAGAGTAGATATCTGCCAGAAAGAGGGCACCTCATCAGTTAAGCCCTACAAAATGAATTTGCCGTTCCCACCCTTAAAAATATGAGAAAAACGGTGAAAAAAAATGACAAAAAACTAAGATTAGCTGTTCATACGAAGACAGCAAAGCCTTTCAAAATTATGTCCCCTGAAGCAATTGTGATAAAATGTGCCAAGAGGGCATACGAAAGAATTTTAGAATAAAAGAGAAAATAGATTCCAGCTGACATCAAAAAGGATGTAGCTCCTTACTTCTAAAGGAAGAAAGCCAATCAAAGAAAGAGAAGATAAGAGAGACGTATCTTGATAAAAGCTTTCAAATGGCAGCTTTTGGAAATATTTGGAACGATAGTTTTCACCAGACGATGGCCTATTGGCAGAGAAGAGCTTCTTAGTGCTCTCGATCTCCTCCCTTCTCAAGTTAATTACGATTATCTTACTAATTTTATTCAGGAGAGGAAAAAAGTCAGGACTATAAGAGATCGTGTTAGTGACCATCGTCTTGTGCGATTTATCTATAACAATCCTTTTAGAACTCTTCAAAGAAAGAATATTGTCGAGTACTCTCTTAAAATTTAAAACGAAAAAAAATTCGATCGTAGTCGGAAAGATGGCAGAAGGACGAAGGCAAAAAAGAAAAATAATATGAGAAAGGATAAGTTGTTTTGTTGTCTAAAACAGAGAGCAAGTCAAAAATCATTAGATCGACTTGCTGAATCGACCATTTCCGAATAATTTTTAATTAAGGAAGAAGAGTTGGAAGAGAGTGAGACAGAGGCAGAATAGACGGACTCCGTCGAACCTGCTAAAACATTGTCATCGTCTTGATTCTTTTTATTTCCTTATCTTGCCCTATACTTTATTATAATTCATGACTATATATATTTATAAGAGGTAATCGTAAATGATTAGACTTATTGAATTGAAATTATATTTTCTGTTCTCTTTTTATATAATAGTAATGACTGATCCTCACAATTTGCAATAGCTCTTTGGAGTGGACGTCGCTGAGTATGGTGTCTTTGAGATTTTTAAGGAAAAATTCATTGGTCTCGACCTTGAAAAATATCCTTAGAATGTTGCTCATCTACTCGTTCATGCCATACAGTTTGGGTACAAAATTCCCTCTTTAAAATCGATGCTTCGAACCGAAAAAAGAAATCAAGCCAAAGCACTTGGAACTAAAAGACCGGTTCTTCAGATTAAGAATGCTGTATCGAAAAAATCAAAAGCAAAAAAACCTTAAAAAGCACCATCTCGAAAGAGAAAACCTCTACCGCAATTATCATCGAGAAGCTCTAGCAGCTACAGTTACAGCCAGAGCGTTATAAGTAAACAATCAAATTTCTTTCAAATTCCTCTTGATGGGAAACCAAAAAGAGAGAAGATTAAAGCTTTTAGGGTTCGATCCCCAGAAGAGATCGCCCTGAAGAGTGCCAGGCAAATTGGTATGTAGCAACTTAAATAATGGCAAATTGAGTTGAAAAAGTAAAAAAAGTCTGTGATTGCTGAATAAAAAGTAAAGCCTATTTACTTCATCAAAAAGAAAAGCAATCAAAAGAGAAGAAGACATGAGCGATGGCAGTTGATCAAATAAAACAAGACAAAACTGCTTTAGCTGTATGGCAAAAAAATCTTCACTCGAGATTTTCATATGAGTCGGAAAGAAATCTAATCTGTTTTAGGCCTTCCATAATCCAGAGGAATAGAAGTCTAGGCAGTGGGTTAATTTATGGCCATGGTGGATGAGAAAGATGAGGAAAAAAATATAAAATGTCTGCAATGATATACATACGCTGAATTGAAACTAAATCTTCTTAATATAATTTTTTAATTTTTTTGTTATAGAAAATAAAAATGATTTGATGAATGTCAACGCAAATAAATGTATAGTCTTATTAAGAATAAGAAATCATCATTATTAATGATCGAAAATTCAGCAATTTATTTTATCTTATTTATTTTAAGGTCCAACCTTTTTATTTGTCTTGAGTCAACAATAACAAATTTTATTGAAATTTTGTAAAGAAAAATTGTATGCATTTGCTAATTATAATATAGATAGTATATTCACAGTCATCATTCATAAACCAATCTAATTGCTTTAATTTATCAAATGAAACTGCCATATATATATTTTTATTTACCTTTCAATAGGACTAATTTTATATTTACATTCTGAGTCGCCCTAAATTCATCATCTTCTGAATCCACATCCCTCCTAAGATTAACTGTACTGATTCTTTCTAAAATTAAATCAACAGTATAATATTCTTAATAAAGTCTTGATGATTTCAGGTTCTCTGGTTCTAATTTTTTTTTGTTAATTTTGCCTTTGTGATATTTTTTTAATGTTATAATCATCGAGTTAATCAAATTAATATTATGTTAAAAGAAAAGAAACAAGGTTTAACTGTCCTTACATAATCGTACACCCCTCAAAAGCAGTTTTCTCATCAAAAAAGATGCAAATTGATAAAAATAATGCACTTACTAATTTTTCTATATTTATTTATTAAAACCCTTTTTTAAATTTAAAGATGTCATGTTCTCTAAAAATATTTTTAGTTTTTACCAACATTTTAGAATGACAGCCTCCTTTTTTAAATTTAGTTTACAGTGCCACACCAATAGAATTCATTTAATGTAGTTATGAATTTTTTATTCAAATAATCCAAATACCAATCTTTTATAGAACCCTCATTATTACTCGTAGACAGTGGCAAGACTTTCAGAATAAAGAGTGATCCTACGAACAACAACTTTTTATTAAATTAATGCTGTAAGAGAGATTCAGTCACTTGTTGATAAGCGAAAAAATATTGATAACTTAAATAAAAAAACATTAAATATCAGTCTTTGGTCGATTATGACTGCATGAAAATGTTTAGATCAGCTTCGATAGCGTTTGGATGCAAGCTTGAGCTTAGTGCCTCTTTAATTTTTATAATTTCTGGCGATTATGTTAAATCCTCCCCCCAAATGATTTGTAATAATAATTATGAGATTAATGGAAATTGAACGGAAATCTGGATGCTAACACCCCATATCAGAGGAGAAAAACTCGAACTCTCTTCAAATATAAACGCCAAAAAGTACTGAAGTGAAAAACCTCAATATTATTTAAAGCAAGTACAAACCTTAAAACATAGACCAACAAAAGAAAAACGCATCACAAAAAAACCCGCATCTTTGCTTCATAAACTGACCATCGAATCTCCCATGGCTTTTAATCATGTTTACAACTATTTTAATGTTTTTTATTTTTTAAATTAGGTAATAGGCATAAACGAACTTTCTCTTCGAGATAAAAACTATTAATAGTCCCTCTTCAAATCGATGTTTTACATTCATACGGTCGAAAAGGTCGAAGTTCGCAGACACGCAGTAATCCTTCAACTCAACAACCTTGATATTCCCTCTGTCCCCGTGTAAGCTATTAAAGTAATTTAGGTAATATCTCATCAATCGCTTTAAATCATTCGGAAATAAAGATTTCTATTAGTTGGCTTGTAAAATGGAAGAAGTGGGAAAAAAGTTCGACCCTCACAACTTTAAGAGTAAGCTGATGAAAAGCTTTGACTCTGAACCGTTGTCTCGATTTATTGATAGCATGCAGGATGAAATCTACATGTGCAGAGCTGCTCCCAATAAATTAGTGATCTCTCGATCCCTCCTTGAACTGCTAGGCGAAGATCCATAGCTCTATGCAATATAAATATGCAAATATAAGATGCCTCTGCGTGAGTAACTGCTTTGTTGATTTAGAATAATTTCTTCTGAGCACTATAATGAGGTGATTAACAAATCAGTGGACAACTTCAGTCTGATTCTAGACTTTCTCAATAACCTGATTTCGTTGGAATAACTTCATGCCAGCACCTCCATAGACTTTGATGATTATCTTTATACTCGCCTGCATGTACTTAACTCATTACTCAGAAAAAAATATACGTGAAGTTGAGTTTATATATGCCAACACCTCTCATGAGTTGTATACATCTAAAAGAAGTTATCAACTCAAGCGACGAGTTAAAGAAAGCCAGTCGCAGTTATAAAGCAAATCAAACTTTGATCGAGAAATAATGCCAACGAAAGCGTTATTCTGAGAGTTAAACCCTAAAGAGCATCATTAAGATGCCTAATGGCTTACTTCGAAGTAATGAGCAGAGATTGACAGGCTACCGTTTGATTAATGCTTAACAGTAAGCTTTTTGAGTGATCGGTGCATGACTAAATTTTAATTAAAAAAATATTCTAATTTTAATGACAAATCTCTATACAAGTGTCAAAAATAGTAGCAAATAGGTTTTGAAAGATAGTAGAATTGTTGTAAAATAATAAATTTATTATAAGTAGCATAGGATATTTTATATATATAAGGACCATTTTAAGTTGCTAATTAAAATTTAATTACATTGCCGATAAACATTCCTTATTATTTACAATATAAAAATATGATAGTTGTCAAGATGAGTTATACAATATATATAACCAATTCTAAAGCTTAAATCATATCTTAAATTGAATCGATAAAATTTATTACTAATCTCATTATTTATGGGGATAATTCAATATAGAGTTGCTTCAGTCAACAACAATATTTAATATACTTTAGAGTACATCAATATGCCAACGGGAGATTATTAAATCATTTAATATCATTCAGATCGCGCTGCATCAACTACAACATACTTTACAGTTTAATATTCACGTTATCACCACTTACAATTTATCTCTTAGGCTGCAACCCCATAAACTGATTCCTATCGCGACTGCTGCTGCGATCGAGACGAACTCTGCCTGCTTATGATATGCGACTACCCTTCATACCTGTTCTCTTTCTCTAAATTTATATTTCCCGAAGTCTGGCATTGATCTCAACCTTGGAATTGATGAGTCGGCTGCCAGTTGATTTCTCTCTCTCTGGATAGCGAATGCCCTCAAAGCGAGAGTGGTTGTCAGTTCTTTGATCGGGTATGCGATCATAACTAACATAATATTAACTCCTTAAATTATGCATGTCCTGTTATGCTTTCAGCTTCTCCCTCCGTAGTTGATTGTGCTAAAAATCTGAAATCTTGACTTCCCTGCGATCCAAAGTTGTCTTCTCCTGCTTTATCATAATCTATCTCTCTGTGATATTTTTTTCTCGTTCGATCAATAGAATGTTCTTGCGTTCTATTTCCCCCTCGCGAAAGGAGAACTCTCTTTATTTTTGCCGATAATTCTCTAGGCTGCTTTCAAAATTTTATTTCTCTTTGACATATTCTTCGCTCAACTCTATGATTTCCGATTAGAGATACTTGACCCTTTCAACAAACCTCATCTGCTCATTTCTCAATGTTTCTTCTGTCTCCTCAATGACTCTCCTAAGTTCTCTATTTTCTTCAAAAATCCTTGTGAATTCCTGATCATCATGGGGAGCGATCTCCTCTGATAACATTTATATTTCTGATTGATACTTGATGAGCATCTGCTCATATTTAAGCTTTAATTAATTGTTCTAAATTGTCAGCGCTTCACATAGGCGTTGAAGTTATAAAATAGATTGATCCTGTATTTTTGATCTGCTAGCAGAGGGTGACTCTGTGATAAACTCACCCTACTTGCGCTTGCTCATTGTCTATCTTTCAGTTCTTATTTCAAACTGAAAAAGATACTTTTTTAATTCTCGCATAAAGTCTGTCATTTTTATCCTCTGCTATCCAACCGCTGACATCACACTTTCCTTTAAAAATACAAGTTAATAGAGCAGCTAGTTAACTTATGTCAATTTTTATTTAACTTCAGAGCGATCATATCTTTTCTCTTCGTTGAGTCCGAAGCTATGTGGTTTCTTAATATTTGAAGTCTTATTGGTCTGATGATAGTTGTCTTCTATTTCTTTATTTTTTTCTCTCTATTGATAGTCATTGTAACCAGATGCAGTTCGACTATTATTATTCATCAACCATTATGATTCATGATATTTCAGTTCATTCAGTTAGCATTATGCCGATTGGTGAGATACATCATGGATAAAGGGGAATCTTTTTGTCAGGAGCCTCATACGTGCGATCGTAGGTGTGGACGTGTAAAGCTGTATCAGTAACAATTCCGCGGGCGGCATTTCTCTTATTGACTCTCTCTTTGGCTTCGTCAACTTCCTTTTGGGTGATGTCAACGTATCTGTCGTCAGCCCAAATAGAATTTGGTCTGAGTTTAGTTCTTTCTCCGTCAGCCCATGTCCTCTCAGGCACATCAGCCACAGTCCTTCCTTGATTATATTCGGGCACATCCATAACTCTTTTGTATTTCTGGTTTGCCGTTGCCTATAACTTGAGTTTCAGTCTATTATTGTCCTTCATTTTATCCAAAGCCCAAGGAGGACAAATTGCTAAGATATCGCTTCCTTCGTGCTCGCATTTCTTTTTATCGTCGTCGTTGGCGATGAGACAAGTTCTGAAGGTTTCAACAGTGCGCACACAGTGTTTTGGGAAGAACTCAAATCTAAATCCTGGAGCCACTGAAAGAACATGGGAGCCCTCTGGTTTAACAAATCTTGGATTTTTGAGAGGATCATAGTGACTAGTGAAATGGTGGTCAATTGTAATTCTTGATGGGTATGGCTTTATCATGATAAGGATACTTCAGGTTGCCACCATCTTTCACCGTACTTATGGCCGACTCCTACACTATCAGTGGTAGAAACTTGTTGAAGTGCAAAGGGATTAAAGGGAGCAATGGCTCTTTTGAAGGCAGCTAAATAGGATGGGTTTTACTGAGGTAGGGAGTTATTCCTGATAATTTATGGTTGATATAGGGGTTAAGGGTTTGACCATAAATATCGTAGAGAGGAGATGCCCTGTAGACTGCAGGGGTCGGGTCACGAGGAGTTTCACTCGACATATATATTTATCAATTGAAAATATCAACTCCACTGCCATAAATATATTCCCTATTAGAACACTCAAAAGATACCTCTTGAGCTCGACTAATATATCTTTTATCTTGTTGGAGCATTCCATCAAGTATTCAAAGCCTAAAAGTGAATTTTTAATATAAGAAAAAATTATCAAGTCCTTGATGTCTGGCATTGTCCTTTTGATTTTTTATAAAAAGAAACTTTTTTTATAGTCTTATTTTTTAGCAATGATTTCTTATGTTTGAATACGTTAGGCGGAGTTTTTCTTAATTTTTTAAATAAGCTTGGTATATTAATAGGTCCGCTCTTATTTAGGTTAGTTCGCTCAGAATATAATTTATTGGCATTTTCCCTATCTTCCACTTCAAAGATCGATGAGGATTTTCGACTAAGTGTTTCTCTCTTCTCATCACTCGGAGATGTGGAGATGCGTTCATTTTGGTCCAATCCCTCGCAAGAAAATATCTCTAATTATTCACTGTCATCTAACTAATTGTTTTCACTCTCCTCTCGGCCGATTAGTTGATGATACTTAGTAAACTCTTCATAACTAATAATTTTGTGGTTTTACTATGCTATTTTATTTTACTAATGCTGGACAATTGGCTCACATGCCATGGTAATGTCCTCCATTTTGCATTGCTTCTTGATAGCCCTAGCAATCTGCTGTGTGTCATTGATCTGTCCAGTCTTTCTGAAAGTCAAATAAGCGAGCCCTGCTAAAATGATGAATTTGAGCAGAACCAATGTTTCTACATCCATCCTATTATTCTATTAATATACAGCTGAATAATTAAATCATTTGGCGACGTATCTCTTGGAGAGGGCGAGTAAATTTCCAAACTGCTGCTCGTTTATTATACCTTCCATCATGCCCACCTTCAAAAAATTGATGATTCTACCACTATCCGTAGGAGTGGTGGCCAGCACGTTGATCTGATCTTTACGCTCCAGCAGCATTTCGAAGGGAGTAATAAACTAGAGAGGCTCACCGTCAATTTGGAGGGGTATTATCTTGTTGTCAACTTTTGATTTTAGCTTAATTACCCTTCCTTGACCGATTTGAAAAGGTTCATCCATTCCCACCTGCACCTGTCCCATGTGAACCACATCAGTAAGACCAATGATTTCTATCACTCCATCACTAAAAGACTCATTAACAAAGCCTTTCTGCCCGCCGGCCTTCCATAATCCCGTAACACCTCCCCCCCAGTTGTTGATATTGAGGAATATGATATTTTCGTAGTCTTAAATATTGACCTCTTGACCATCGATATTGATTGTGAAATAATCTGCCAGTCGCATGCCAGTGTTGTTCTTGAATATGTCAATGGTGCCGATTTGAGTATAGATTAGCTTATTGCTGAACTGAGAGAAGAATAGTTGAGGGTACTTCTAGCGGAGGTCGTGAAAGTCCTTGCAGATCTTTGCATCGAGACCCATTCCCATGTAGTTATAGATTGTGAATTAACGCTCCTCCTATCCACTTATTATGGTTAATTTCCAACGATCCAGCAACTCGTTCTTACCAATTCTGAAGTATTCCATTAAAAGTTAACCAGGACTGCTTTCCTCGATAGAACCTCCCCATCCCAAAGATCGAGAGAGGTCATTTCCAGTACCTAAGGGAATAATAGCAGCCGGTGGGTTATTATCCTTCCAACGCGGAATCGTCTTAACATAGTTCATAACGCTGCAAACAGTTCCATCTCCTCCAGCAATAAGAAAGAACAAATTTGGCACCTCAGTAAAAAGTTTTAGTTCTATATGTAATCACAATTACTTTAGAGGCCCTCATCAAGAATTGATATGACTTGCAGGGGATTGAGAATGCGATAGAAAGCCTTGATAAAATTATTTCCAATTTGACCGCCTGATTTTTTATTAATGAGCACAACTACCACGTGCTTACTGGGATCACAGCTGATTGCTATCTTGTTGTCTTCACCTGAGTCGTTGTCTTCACTGCCTGATATTCTGTCCCTCATGGAATGTTGAATTCGTTTCAATGAGCGAAAAGCATTAGTGGTAAAATTTATACTACTACATTTGATTTAAGTCGGCTCAAGGATAAAATTTCGGAGTGGACCAAAATCGCATTCAATTCCCTCACCATTACAAAGACCATGTCTCATGCGATTGCACCATAGGCAGATGTAATTTTCTAGTCCGCTGCAGACCTGAGTACAGACAGAACAGTTTGTATTGGCTGTGTAGTTGCATTGCCTCCACTGATGATAGAAACGAGTGGCATTATTCTTGGCCACGATGTACTTGCAGTCAGGCTTGCGAAGTTTGGTAAACTTGCAGATGCGGTGGATGATAATACCACATTTTTTGCACTACAATACGTCTGAAAACCAGCCATTAGTCAATTTACCGCAAAGGTAGCAGAAATAAAATGATTTTTGCTAAGACCGCTACCATTTATGTTTGGAGGATTTGAACTCATTTCGCATGATCTTATCCTAAAGCGAGATCTTAGATAGTGTTTAAGGTTAGAGCACTAGCAAGCAAGCTATAACTGCTAAGAGTAATGCGATAACCACAGGAATGGTGAAAATCATAGTCTTTAGTTGTATATTATATACTATCGATTTGATTAAATCCATGAAAGGCTATCAATTTAAATTATATTAAGCACATGATAATTAATTCCGACATTTAACAATATTCAAACATAAATCTATGCGCATTCTCATCCGAGTTATAATATGATTGATTGGCAATGCTACTAATTAACAAGCTAAAAATTGTTTGAAGCAATGATCGTTCCTGTGATACTTAATCACGTATCATATTTTCGCATTATGATCAGTTGAAAATTATTTGGATCGTTTCGTTTCGCTTTGATATAATATAAAATGCGTTATGCAATTTTATAATTTAATATTTTTCTAAATGAATAGCGAAGCACTTTGGAAGAAGGAGCAATCCATCCTGTAGGAGGACGCCAGTAACATCTCCACTCTCAAGAAAGAAATCGTATTACTGTGTTAACCAAGAGTAAATAAACCTAAATCGACGCTTCAGTGCAACTCACAATTGGCTAAAAGATCGACTACCTCAAGCAAAATGCAACGGTACTAACCAATCGTCTCTAAAACGAGAAGCACAAAAACGTAGTACGTTATTAAAGCAGGCTGAGCTAGAAACTATCATCAAGTATATTCAGAGCAAAATGGAGAAAGAAAGAATGCAGGAGGCCACTCATCGAGACGATATCAACTACGATAGTTTAACTAGTCTAGAAAACAGGTATAAGAAACTGGAGTACGATCTCAGCCAAACAAACAGCAAAGTTAATCGGTTATCAGAGAATGTCTAGGAAAAACGTATAAAAATTAATCAGAATCGTATGGAGAGAGTGATCGATTCAGGCATTTTTCGAAACATTGAGAAAGAACTGATTGACTCTGAACTTAAATTTAAGAAATTACTGATTGAGAAGATCAAGTACGAGAGGGAATACGACAAATTGTTGAAATAATATAACGCATTTAAAGAAAAGGCTGAGAGTTATAATACAACTCAAAGAGACAATTTAAAGGCAAAGCCTTCAATAGGTGAAACTTTTAGTAATGTCAGTGGAACCACACAGAGTAATAACTTAGCCAAAAAGAAGTTCACTGAACTTGAGAACAGCAAATTAGTTGCAAATCGAAATGCTACTTTAAAAAACATTGAAGCTTAATACTAAATCGAAGAGTAGAAGCAAATCATTGCTGTTCGTAAACTTTTAAGTCAAACTGGTGCCTAAACGCCTGAATAATTGCTATATTACTTTGAGAATATTCAGAGCATCAACGATAAATATTTTAACGAGATGAACATCTACACTGACCAGGTATCAACCGTTATATTCAGAGTAATGAAATTTAAAAATACATAAGTGAAATCTAACTGGTGAAAAAAACAAAAAGATTAAATTTCTACCCGCCGAAGAAGGAATTAAATAAAAATGCAGTGCATTATTATAAATGCAAGGAGGTAAAAGATGAAGTCAACAAATATCAAGACTAAATTCAGAGATAGTTCGATTAGATTAATAGTTTAGTTGTACAGTTTGTTTTATGTAGAAATAAGATGATTTTAAAATATTCTTAAAGGAAGTGGGAATATAACCTCAAGACAGCAAATAATAGAATGGGTTGAACTTTAACTATGTCAAAGAAACATTGCAAATTATAGAAAATAATATGCAGGAGTATATTCATCACGCTAATAATGCAGTTGAAGACAAGGGCACAACGTCCAGGACTGCCGGACAAGAAAGACTGTAAGAATACATCAACAAGGTCCGTAAAATGGATTAGTGTGATAAGGTCATGAAAAAATAGGATTTCCAATAAGAATATCGCAAAATTATCAAAAATAACTCCCAAAAAAATTTGATAAATAAGGGAATGGTCAAAAGAAAATCTTTAGGTTTGATTAAGAAACGAGATTGATATCTTTAATCATAGCATTATTACACTTATAGTTTTTTAAAGAAAGTCAGAAATGTTTATTTCATCGTCAATAGTATTGAAAATGTATTTTGAAAGAATTTCTAAGAGCAGTGGATTGTGTCTTTCATATAAGAATAGATATTCGGATAATAATAGTTATATCAAATTGAAACATTAAAAAACAACCTCCATTGTTCTATAGGACATTCTTATGAAGTAAGCTTTTTCTAAGCCACGCAATTGGATTGCAATAAGGGCATACAAGTAGTGGAAAATGAAATTAGATTTTTAAACTGGTTGATAAGCAAAAATATATAAATTACAAATGAGAAAAATTAAGTACTATTTTTGCCAAAACCGACTTGAAAAATATTATCAAAGATATTTAGCATACAAAAATTATAATTATGGTTATTGCTAATTCTACAAATCAATACATCCAAATTAATCTCATGAATATAAATTGTTAAAGTACAAAATTTTGCGATATAATTTTTAATGAATCCTATTAAAGCTGCTGCTATTTTGTAAGCTTCATTCACTCTATCAAACTGTGCGTTTTGCCTTCTCCTTTCAACTATCATTTCATTATATTGAATTCCTCAATATAATTCGATATAGATAATCTGATCATTTAATTGTTAAGATATTGTTGATCATTCACTTTAATAAAATGATTCAATTATTGATTTATTTTCTCAGGAATCCCAATACGTGGTTTCTTGAATGCTAAAATATACGCTAAGTTAATACAGGCAAACAAAAGACTTGCATTCATAAAAAAATGATCTATTTAACTTCTTTCAGATAAATAAATAGCCAACGAGGTTTAAATGTCTTTTTTCACAGAGGAAATTAACAATCAATTTTCTCAACTGATCGATTTGAAGGATTCGAGTTTGCGATATATTCGCATTTCATTACTTTGAGGAGATTATTTTTTGTGCCATAACGATGCATTTGATAACAGAAAATTTGCTTTTTCTTACTATCTCGAAAATCATTTGAGCTCAGAATTTTTAATTTTTTTATCAATGAAACGCTTGATAAAATTCTATTTTCATACAAAATTCTTAATAAATAGATGAAGCCAGCAAGTATAAATCTTTTAATCGTTAATCAAAGCTTTTTTTAGTAATAGTTTAAATTATATTTTCTTATTATGATGTTTTCAATTGATGAACTTTATAACGAATAAACATATCAATACTATTAAATTATCATTTCATCTCCTCTTGGCGTAATTCATTTATATTTGACCAATGTTTGTTGCTCACATAGTTTAGATATATTTGATAGGTTATAGAAATGGAGCCTGCCTTCATATTTCATAAATACAATAAATAGATTATAAGTTAAAGAAATGGGTCTGTAGTGTACTCGAACAACTGATCACAGCTCTCGTCACTCTCAGGACTCCTTCACATAAAGCATCCCAATTGAGATGCGGAGAAATAAAGAGGTTGTGACTTTCCAAATCAAAATAAACAATCTAAGAATCGTCAATTTTTCACAGGTACATCTCTATTTACGCCTAGAAATTTGAAAACATCAAGATTTATTACTCGTAGAGTCATTATATCCTAGTCCCTCACAGTGATTTCTCCCACCAATAAAACATATTCTCGGTAAATTTTGAATAATGTAGTCCAATGCCACTTACTAAGGTTCCTTTACAGCTCAAGTTGATCAAATTGCCGCATTGTATGTTATAATTATCATCTAAGACAAAGGAGGAAATCTAATAGATAGGCTCAAGATGAAGCTTCTCAGTCTTTCAAAGGGACCAATAAAACATAATCATTTGCTGAAATGCACCAAATCTAGAATCCACTTTGATTTTCACATTGATCAGCATGTTGAAGCTGACATTCTGCTTGATAATATTGAAGTTTAGTGGAAAAATCCTTAAGATCACTAAGAATATACATATTCTCTTTCTTTAATAGTACATGACATCTTATATAGTTGCCTAATTCTGGAAATTTACTGGAGGCTTCTAAAAAATATGAAAAGCATTAAAAAACTAAGGCTTTGACAATTAAAAGATTTTCCATTCGCAACACAGACCTACGTGAATCAATTTTACGATTCAGAATGATAAGTGCTTTGTGTGATGGAGATAGTGTTTAAATTTTTATTCCCTATTCCAAACTTCATCAGAATATGGGCTTCAAACTAGCCAATATATAAGATATGATGTTTGAAATTAGATAACTAAAATGGAAGCAGTCACTCATTATAAAAGGAGAAAACGTTGGAGAAGTCAAATTCAATTTAGTCTTTATGAAATCAAAACTTTATGCAGAACAGATTGATTGTGTGGTTTTTAGTGAAGATGGCATTGTTATCGCCACTCCACGTGATAAAAATTCAAATGATAAGGGATTAGATAGGATTATCATTTAAGATTTTGACAAAAAACTAAAGACTTTGAAAAATTATGGAACAGAGGAGTATGAGTTTTTGAAATTTATAGAAAACTTCTATACAAGCATCCTTGGAAAAGAGTTTAACTTGACTGATGACATGTTTAAAACTCAATAGCTCCTTCTGAACATCATGATTGAACTCAGCAAACTGTTGTAAGCTGACAAGTAAATGAGAAACGATTATATTTGGAACATTTTGAACTAGCTTTGCCGAAAGGAGATCTTAAATCTTAAATATTTTAGCAGTATTAAATGCTAGGAATCAAAAAAGATATTTTCGCTCAAATTCTATAAATTTGTGATCGAAGCAATAATTAAAATCATTGAATTTACTTCAAATGGTGTAACTCTGAAAGAGGTTCAAGCTATTCATAAATTTATTGGATTTGTCTACTTTAGATTTCCATGGTGCCAGCAACAGATCATTGAAGCCATTTGCAATCCAAATGATCCGGTGATAAGTGACTAAAAATTATAAGAAATTGGAGCCAGTTATTCCATGAAAAGCCCTTCTCGATCCCATTGCTATGATTGGTAGAGTAGTGTCTATAGAACAGTGAGGAAATAACCTTAATTCTTGCAGGAATTAACCAAACTTTAAAAGGCTAAATAAAAAAATACAAAATGGGCCTTACTCTTATTTGACAGATAGTATGAGTAACTTTTCTATGGTTTATATTCTGAGCTATGGGATGAAGCACTCATTTTTTTGAGCAATAATGGTCGTATAATGTGGGAATATTTTCCTCATTATGGCGAACTCCTCTCAATTTTTATCGGAGAGATGAAAAACAGCGGAATAATCGACATAAGTAAGTAAATGACTCGATGCAACATGAAGTTGATAAAAAATGAAAAGCTGCTCAACACATTTATGATGCTGATATTCCCCAAAACATGCCTGTATGAAACTTATTCGGTTCTCAAGTGCTTAGATCTAATAAAGTGTTATTTCGATGTGGTTCTCAGTAATAATAAGAAGTTGCCAGGTGATTTTCACTATAACTACTTCTACATTGGCATCCGGTGCATTCTTGAATCTAACCACTCCTACTTACTGCAAAAAATGCTAGCAATCATATATAAATTCTACAATATCTTTGCTGATGATTTCAAGGAAATGATCAATAACTATATCCTCAATAAAGTTTTCTTCCAGCTGTTCATGCACTGGTGCCAGGATGTTCGGAATATTTTCCATCTTTTGCTCTTTTTCAAAGTACTCGAATTCTAATTTTCTGAAAATCCAGAAACTAATGGCGAAAAATCAAAACCAAATTATCGAGCCAGACATTAGTATGATGCTCTCATAGGTTCTCTCTATAGATTGTAGTTGTAAAAAGATTAAGAAATACAAAAAAAGGCTAACTGCAAATTGCAATATTTCGAAAAAATGAGAGAAAGCCTGAAATACAAAAAGAAGAATCGAAAATGTTTCTATTTTTCTTTGGATGAAACTAATCAATCAGAGATCGGTACTCCTCGCAAAGGATCAGCCAACAGTATCTCCCCTGTCATGTGTAGGAGGAAATGGAGTGTGGCCGAGAACTTCGAATAATAAAAGATAACGCCTACTGATTCATAACTGAAATATCTTCACGTATCATTACGGTAGTTCTAGCGAGCTAAAAAGGAATTAAAGCCTGACCAGAAAGTTGAAAGTAGAAGTAAAATGTTGCAGGTACACATCGATGAATGATTTTCTCGTATCACTTGATCATTGAAGATTAATCACTATGTTTATTGTTTATTAAAATCATTTCTTGTCAATTTTTGGAAATTAACGCTTCACAATTTTAGGCTCAAAGGATTTGCTATCTTTGTCGGAAAGAAATCTCTTGATTTCGTAAGTACCTGGGCCAGGATAGAAATTATGAGGCAAATCTAAATCCATCTTTCGTGAAGTCTTAAATCCAGTTGATAATCCTAAAGATAATGATAGATCCTGATTGGTTTATTCTACCTATGGGTCCTCCAATAAATTGCACCTGTTTCCATGCCGATCTCTTAGCAATGATTGTTTTTTTATTTCATAGGCTGTCAGTTTATTAACAATTTAACAATTTTTTTTATTTAGAATATAAGGTTGTCTCTTTGGCATTGACTGAATCTGTTTTTTAGGACTCTTTGATAGAGATTTATCTTGAGATTGTGGCCTTTTGGCTTGTTTGTTTCTCACTTCATTTTTTTACTATTCATCAATCATTTTTGATATTTTAGTGGCAATCTCATGCGTTTATGATTTCTATTTCTTTTGCATGGTTCGCTCACCATCATCAACTCCAGGCCAATAAATGCTGGACCATTTAAATCTCTTCTCTCGATAAAACGCCAGCTGCGGAGATACAAAAGGAATAGTAATTTCAGACTATTGCCAAAGTTTATCTCTTTTCGTGGATCTAAAAGTCTTGGAAGTTGGATTTCTGGCGCTAATGGGGCCACTCTCCTCGATTTCCATAGTAATAAAATTAATTAATCAAACTATTGAAAGCGTTTGAATGATTGAACACCCTTCTAATTTCAAGATCCAAAGATCAATCTAATCTGATCCTTTTTAATTTCAAAACAAGAAATGCGCGCGTACCGTCAGATGGTATTCAAGCAAACGGGTTCGCCTCGTAAATAAGGAAGTCCTGCCATCGTATGGATCCATTTCAAATATTCAATCACTTGCCTTATTATTTCTTTTCAGCAACAGGGTTGTTTACATCCTTACTATCTTTATTGTTCACTGATGAAGATGACTTTGAATTTGATTAGCCTGAACTTTTTGACGACTCAGAAGAAGACGAACTTGAAGAAGATTAGCTGAATTGTTTAGAACATACCTTCGCTTTCTGGATTTGTTTCGTTTGTTATCTCGACTACGACTTCGTGATCTGTTGATAGTGCCATATCTTTTTTTGCCAGAAGGTTCTACAGTCAAACGAAAGCCTTCTACCTTTTTATCATTCATTTCTTTGACTGCTGCCTCAGCGTCATAATAGTCCTAAAATTCCTAAATAGAGAGTAAGATACAATAAATGCATAAGGGCCCTTGTATTGGATACAAACAATTTTGCCAAATTAACGAAACCAACCCTTTAGATCATCCTTGGTTGTATTTTTGCCAAAACCTTTTACGTATACTTCTGGATTTCTGACTCTGTTTGACATTCACTTTGAACTATTTTAAAATTAAATTTGTGGTAGCATTGCAAGTTGTCCTCCTTACAAAATATTCTAAAATATTTTCTTCTTTTTATCTCTTATTCTTTCCTAATCACTTTAACAAAGAAAAATTAATAATTTTGCATTGTATTTATAAACTTTGTTTTGACACATTAAATATATAATTCGTTCATCGAAAGAGGAAAATGAATAATTAAACCCCTCAAACTCGCCACAGGTCAAAGTAAGAATATTTGCGCATTTTTATGTAGTTTGACGCCGATAATTCTGGCAGCGTTTCCAAAAACTAAATCGTAAAAATGTTTAAAGCTTGTGAGATGGATATTGATGAGGAGGAGGCCGAGGATCTTATGAACTAAATTGACGCTGACGGAGGGGGATAGCTGGAACAAGATGAATTTATTGAATTTTTAAAATGTGAAGATGAGAGGATTGAGTATTCGATTGACTAATGCCGCAGGATGTTTGGTTATTTTGCAGATGACAAGAATGGTTGTATTGGTTTCGATTAGATGAAAACCATGTTTGAAAGTCTTGGTGAAAAGGTAAGCGACAGTTAAATTTCTAAAATGATAATAGTTGCAGATAAGAATCGAGATGGCAAATTGGACTTCACTGAGTTTTGTAAAGTGATGAAAGAAACATGATACATTTATTTTAAATAATTGTAACTGTCATAATTATCAAGAAGTGTTTCGTAGCTATGATTTTTGATAAAAAGGACAATACATGGAAGCCTTTCCCAACTGATATATATGTGATAATTCAATCTAAAGAAGAAAAATATTATAAAAGATCTATTCTTGGTTCCATCTAATAACGATAATACGGTTGTTTAAATAAAATGATAATAACAATTTTGGATAGTTCAGGAGATATCATTTGATCAAGTACAAAGTACATTAAAATAAAAACTAGCAAGTAGCTACTAATAAAAGAGATAACTTTCAGGTCACAGTTAAAAACTTGATTATTTGCAAAAAGTCTTTAAATTCAAACTGGCACAAAAATGTATATCAGATAATAATAAAATTTATCAAGTACCACCTTTTATAGATTACTCTTTGCAATTAATATTTAATATAAACATCAACAAAAATGGAAGGCCCAAGCCCCAGAATTGTCAAGGAGACCAAAACTATCCAATCTGATCCTGTCCCAGGAATTGCATTTCAGCCTGACCCATCCAACTATAAACATTTTTACATCGACATACAAGGTAATCAGAATATTAGATAGGTCCCGCAGGTACTTGCTACGAAGGTGGAAAATTCAAGGCAGAATTGCTGTTACCTGATGACTATCCCATGTCTCCTCCTAAAGTCATATTCAATACTAAAATATACCACCCGAATATTGGTACTATCCGATTAACTTAGATATTCTCGGTAGAATCTGCTTGGATATCTTGAAAAAGAATTGGTCGCCAGCTTTGCAAATGAAGTCAGTCTTATTGTCAATTCAATGCTTGATGGCTGATCCCAATCCTGATGACCCCCTCAACAATGAAGCTGCCGCTGAGTGGAAATCTAACAAAAAAGCAGCTGAATATAAAGCGAGATAATACACTCTAAAATACGCAAAATGATCTTGACATGAATTCTATGATCATAAATACATTTGTACTTATTTTAGTGTGTTTTTTGTTTGATTAATAATATTTAATCAACAGCTTTAAAACTTAAATTATTAAATATTATCAACTTTGAGCGAAGGGTCATCTTCCTTGTTTCTTGTTTTAAAACTCATCAAAAGATATAACTGCTAATCTATAACAAGTTTATTAATAACAATGCCTTTGAGACATCACACATCATCACAAAAAATAATCGGGCGTCTTCTTGGCAAGGTTTGCCTCTCCTCGCCTTGGACTAGGGTCAAATTGCATGTGAGTGCATTTCATATTTTCATCCACTTCGATAATGGCCGCTAGATTACCACAACGATAGCAATAATTAGGAGCTGAGAAGATGGTAGTCACATGGTTGTCGTGAGTATGCTGAAATCCTTCATTCATCAGCTGATGCGCTCTTGTTATCTTTTTGAGACCATTTGAATGGTTAAACTTCATTGAATTATCCTAAATTGACAAAATTTTACTTGTCCGAAAGTCCAGCCTGCACCTCTTGGGCTTATTTGAAACCCAAATCTCTCATCCGGATCACTCCACAGTAAATCACAAATAGCTCCTTCGCTTGGTACTTCTTGGAAACGATCGAGTTTTCGAATGTCATCAAGAGTCTTAATATTTGGCGATAGGCCTCCATGAGTGCCAAATATCTGTCCCTCTACAACTGCGGTTAATGGCAGAAAATCAAAAAGTTCTGTCAGCATTTTCCATACATTATTATTTTCGTATTTGCGCATGCATTCGTCATAAAATCCATAATTTTGAGTAATACTGCGAGACTCGTGATTTCCTCTGATAATAACTAATCTCTCTTTGAATCTGATCTTTAAACATAAAAGCAAGCAAACTGTTTCCACAGAGTAGTATCCACGATCCACATAATCTCCCAGAAAGAGATAGTTGGTGTATGGGATGTTTCCAGCTATTTTAAAAAGCTCCATAAGATCATAGAATTGGCCATGCACATCTCCGCAAATATTTACAGGGGCACGCACATTGACGACGTTAGGCTCTTCAGTGAATATTTACCTGAATTAGAGGAATTGTACCTGGCTTTGTCACATACTACCTTGATTTATTGTTAATTTAGAAGTTTGCATTGACTGAGTCGGTCAATATACTCATCAAAGTTACCGATTTCTTACCTGCCGAGTCTATTCATTTATTTAAATTTTACACGAACCAGAAATTATATCGAAATTTCAAAAACCCGATCTCCGTTGATTTATATAAAATTGAGTAGCTTAATAACGTTTTTTGTTTTTGTTTTTTCCTCTGTGTTATGCTAAAGATTATGATGATGAAAAACTGGCTATTTTTTAAAAAAACGAATTAAAAAAGGCTGTTATTATTTAATTTTGTAGAAATATCTTCATTTTTAAACAACGACCCATGTTCTATTATTTTTGAATTTTATAATGGATGAATTGAATGAAAATAGATGACTAACATAACCAAAATTCATAAAAGCAATGATTGCTTTGATTCACGAATAATACTTTAATAAATTTCTTTGATTTTATTGAATTATTATGCATGGGTCAAGAATCATTAACGGTATCGATAAAAATATTTTTGCCAAATAACTTATAAAATAATATTTCTATGAATTAAACAATAAAAAAAAGAAATACAATCCATAAAAAGCTGTAATCATTTGAAAAAATTGTGTTTTTGTATTGTGAAGTTAAATTAGCTTTAAATGATCCGATATAATGAACATAAATAAAATAAAATGAAACACACTCATATGGAATATTTTTGTCGGAGGACGTCTTCCGAACAGAGTTTATGGTAATATTTCATTGTTTCGATAATTGGAGCAAGCCACCCCCTTAAACTTAAAAATAATTTGATAATCGTTATATTGACATAGCATAATAATATTAATAATGAAAAATCCTATTTTCTCCAAATCAGTTGTATGGTACGAAACACTCTCAATAGATATTTTTGATCATCCAAAATGATTAGAAATGAATAATTTTCCTGTTATTTGTTACTTTGCGTTTATGATTTGTCCTTGGGCAATTGAGGACAAATTGGTAAAATTGATTAATAAAAGATAATTAATAAACATGCATAAGCCTCCATACGATTAATTCTATATCTTTATTGGCATGATTTTTAACAAACGATTGCAATTTTTGACTTTATGCTCTTTAATCATATTAACTGAATGCTATTTTTATGGATATTATATTATTTTTTTAGGAAATACAATTGGCTCCATGTCATTGTTAAGGGCTTATAATAGAAAATATGAACCTTTCACTAAGGACCAATCAAAACTCTCTCTGTTGACAGCACATAGAACTTTGCAAAAAAAAATATAAGTCATGGCGAAAGCCAATTCCAAAAAACACAGATAAAATCAATAATTCAAAAGATAAGAGTCTGAAACTTCAATGGATGATCTTAAAGATCTTCGAAGTGATAAATCGGATCTTTTTTTTTCAATTTCCGCCGAGATGATGGACTATGACTAGAAATACAATTATGAAGAAGTTACCACAATGACAGAAATCTAATTGGACTTATGAATCTTTAGTCTCAACTCTACTAATTATTTATCGTTTATTTTATTAACTTTAGATATTGATTTATTATAATTAAAAAAATTAGTCCTTCATCTAAGCCAGTAAATAACTTAAGCTATTTTTAATTTTCATTAAAGATGTAAAATCAAGTATAGTCTATTTATTGATGCTTCTCGGATGTTTTGATATGATTAATTCATTCATCGTCTACCTCCATTTAATTATGAATAAAAGACGATATGTTATCTTGAAAGGACATATACCTTGACAGAGTGTTCGATACTAAGAAAAGACTGATGATATGTAGATAGAGTATTTCATCAGGAAGCCCATATCAAAAATATCTTGCAATCGTGTTTGAACATCGAACTTAACAAAATTAAAATATTAAATAAAATGATATAGGTCGCATTCTCCAATCAAATATCATTAAATGTTTCATTCAGGAATTATAAACTGATTTACTCAATTTTGTTTTCAGAAATTACTCCAATGACGTTGAGGAATCGTATTTTCTCTTTTTAATTTGGTAGATTTTCAATATATTTGTCAATATATTGCCAGATTGGCTTGTGTAAATGGGGAAAGTTAAATTATTTTTCCTCATTTTCCTAATCAATCAAACCACTATCTCTTTGACTATATATTTTGTTTTATCTTTGAAAGCATGCTTGATTAGGATTTTGTTCATTCGCTTTACAATTGGCAGTCAATTTATTTTGTGATTTTTTCAATTAGATATTTATATTTTAGATAGTTTTAATCTTATCTGAAATTGAATTTTACTGCTGCAAGGACAAAGATTTGAGTCTATATTAAAGAAGATGTACGACTTAATAGTGGTTATCATGTGTAGTTTCTCTTCCACTAATATCGCATTTTCTTTGTTGAGCTGCAACAATAATTCATTGTTATAATCTTCTCTGTTTCTGAATTATTAAAGTTATGTTTCAAAATCCTTTGCTTTTATTTTCCATCTTTGAGCCTAATTTTTTGTAATCTGTAGATTTGTTTGTAATTTATTACACAAAATTATTTGAGCTAGTGATTATTAATTATTTGGTTTATCCTCATCATTCTTATCATATTTTTCATATTGTTTTGAAAGCTGTAGTTTAAGTATATCTTGTTCGAGCTGTATGCACTTATTATTTAATTCTGAATTAATGCTATTTAAGTTTTCAAGCTCATTTTATGTCTGTTTCAATGATATTTTTAGATTTTAAATTTATTAAACTTTTCCAGCAAGTAATCTTTTCTACTTTGACTTAAGTCTATATTATAGAGCAAGTACTCATCAGCAGTTATAGTGTTTTTATATTTGTCTTCACGCAACAATGTATTTTCTTTCCAAGGTCGCTCCAATTCATCTAAAGGATTATTTTGATTTCTTAAATCTTAAATTATTCGATTTAAATCGATTTGAGTAGCTTATAATCTTTAAATTTTTCCTTTTAACGTTTGCGAATAGCCTTCTAAACTCTTGTAGAGATTTCGCTGAGTAGTCAACTGATCATTTTTTAATTAGAGATTTTTTTTGGTCTATTAAAGTTCTTTCTTCAGATGATTTGTTGAAAAACTCAAATCATAAGATGCTTAGGGACCAATGAACTCTCCATCCCAAGACATGGTAAGCATATTTTACAAATTATTGCTCCCTTTTTATGACTCTTTGGATATATTTTGGGTCATCCAACTAATAAATATAATCTTCACTTAACAAGTATGAATTATAAAGTTGACATAATGAATCCTCAAGTATTTTTTTTATAAATTCTTAGAAAATAGAAGCAAAGATAGTTTAATTCAATAATGTTATATTTTTCTACATACGATTATCTATAATTAAATGCCACTCCATTTTTATGATTTTACCTACTGTAATAATTGTTAAATTATCAGTGTAATTGCCATGAAAACTAAATGTATCAAATTATTACATTTCCTTATTCACCAATAAAAAGCAACTCGGTATTAGTGTTATTGAATGGTAGTTAAGATTTAAAATAATTTATGAAATCAATCATAGAATTATTATTGTCTGTAATTTTTATTTTGATGGATCTACCTAGAATATACAAAATCATTTAGCCTAAACTTTTATTGTTTGGCTGGTTAAGTTTATGTAATTATTATGGTTTCAGATTAAGCATAAATTTATTGATAATGTCCAGTTCAGAACCATTCAAAAATAATCAAAGCATGAACTCCACTCGCCATATGAGCAACAATCATTCCAAAAAAAGCAACTTTATAACATAAAACAAAACTGCAACTCCAATTTCTCTCGATTATGCTAATATTCCAATGCCGAAAGAAAGTCCCAGATGGCATCAATCTGCATCCACCTGGCGTCACACAAGTCATAAGCATAGTTTTTCTAGAAATAGAAGATTTAGCGATCATCATTGCAATCATAGTGATCTCATCTAACCTCAAATTCCATCTTCATTATCTTCTAAGAGCTGTACATTTGGTAGAGGAACCAGAAAACCCATTTCTACTGTGATTTTAAGAAACGCTAAATAAAAACCAGGACCAGATCGTTATGATTTTACTTTGGTTGATGAGCATTCTCGACATGTTTCAAAGGGAAAAACCTTTGGGCTAGGCTGGAAACATTATTAGAGGAATTATATTCAACATAGAGGCGATGTTTACGCATAGTTTCAAACAAAATAGAATCCCACAGCCCAATACTAAGGTACAATTATAATAATTTAGTTCGTGATAAATCAGGATAAGCCAAAGCAAAGTACACAATGTATGAACGACTAAAAATGTACTCATAAAAAATGGCCGAAAACAAGAATTGGGTGCCTGGCCCTTATCATAAAGTTAACGATAGAAAACTTTATGCAACTGTAGGTTTGAATGAAAGAAATTTTTCATTCGGGCAGAGAATAGATTTTTCTAAGCCTTTAAATGAAAATCCTGAAGCAATCTATAGAATTCCAGGGTTTTGCGATAGATTTACGAAGACAAGGCATAAAAATGAAAACCCAATCACTTCAAGAACTTGAATTGATAATGATTTGGACTTATAGACATATTTACTTCAATTAATTTATCCAATAATAAAAGGAGTGAGTGCTGCTTGATATAAAAATGACTATATTGAAATGGTTTGAATGATATTTTAAGAAGATAAATTTATAATAAGTTTCATCAATGAGTTTTCTCGATAAATTTAAAGGAAAAACAACATTTTTGACGAAGGGCTAAGCTTCATAAATTTTAGGTAAGGTTCGAAGGCATTAAATAGTAAAATAAATGTTATTTAGAGTTCTCCAACTCATATTAATTCTTCATTCACTTCCCCTTCTATAAATATGAAGCCAAAAATAATTCCCAATAATTATAAGCATAACAAATAAAAACTTTTAACCAAGGAAGTTGATTCTCCGAAGCTCAGTCCTTTTTATGTCTCAAATCCATTTTATCTCGAGGAGAGTGAAAGATAAAGATATTAAAAAGCGAAAAGAGAGAAGTAAATTCAAGAAAGATTGGAAAGAGATAGAAGGAGAAGAAGATAACTATAAACTAAATTTGCTTAATTTTAGCAATCTACAAAAGAACAGTATAGAAACAAGGAGTGGAAAAAATTAGGAGGGCTTGGCCCAAATATTGGAGGCGAATAATGGAAAAAGAAGAGTGAGCTGCACTCCAAAATGATGGTACAATTTAATTAAACAAGAAATTCGCCCAAGAGATCAAGGAGATAAATTTTTCCCGTTTAAAATGTGTATCTCCGATGAGTTATTCACATCTGAGTAAAGATAGTAAAATGGACGCAAGAACAAAAGCCTTATAGTACAGTCGAAGTATCCCAAAACCAATCCTAATGACTGGTTCAAAAATAATATAAAGCATTCCTCGATGCTAATCGATTGAGTAGTTAGAATAGATGCAGCAATTAGAAAGAAATCATCAAAAATATGTAAATTTGATGAAATAGATGTGAATATTTATCTTTTTTCATTAATAAGATTTATTATCTCTGTAATCATCATTGACAACCATAATATTAGTATTTTAAATAATTTATCGAATCAATAAGCATAATTAATTCGAATTGCTTCAATTTATGCTTTCTCTCATTGACTATACTTAAATAACTATTTACTTCTTGTTAGTAATGATTGGCTATAATTTATTTATATTATGAGCACCTTAGATGAGATAGTCAAAAAAATATATGGAGATAGACTCAAGAAGAAAAATAGTCAAGGCTATACCCACCATTTATATACTCTCTACCAAGACATCAATACTAAAGATAACTATTTTCTCAGAACTGTCGATCTTCCTGCACATTATCATATTTCCTAAGCCATTACCGAACTGATGACATAAAAATACAAAGGAACCATCAGTGAAATGAAGATTTTGCCCCTCAGCAGGAATTTTCAAATTTATAACTATTTGATTAGAGCTCCCGATAATAGTATTCTGCTAACTGCCTATCTAGAGATAAAGAGATAATGTTTATAAGTAATATAAATTGACTTTTTCCTGCGTTTTCTACAATTTATTGTGAACACCTTCAATATAGTGAGCCTGAATAAGTTGCCTTTATTTTCTCTGAGTCAAATTGGTATCACTGACTTTAATTAATTTACTCTTTGTGATCCTTCTTTTTATTTCAAAAACAACTAGAACATTAAAACCAATTAAAATTTTAGTGATTGGATAGCAAGCCTAATAAAATAATTCCTTGACCTGCCACTTATCTCGTAAGATCATCAAGAAATATTAAATAAAAAATTCGGATAATCTGCTACTATAGTAAAACCTCTAATCTAATATGTTATTTCTGGGATGGCTACCCCTTAACTCATGGAAACTAAAATATCATCCTTTATGAGCAAAATATCAGATTAAACAACAACAGTAACTTCCAGTTTTGCAGATGTTAATAACATAACTGAAAAGTCTCTCAAATTCCTTTCTTTTAAAAGAGAACAAAAATCTCATAAAATTAGCAAAATAGGTCGTGCTGCTCTAGTATGTATAATTTTAGGCACTCTAATTACTGCAGGATATTTCTGCTTTAAGTTTTTTAACCGAAAAATAGTTTGCTAGGATGGATACTTTCTAAGCGATAATATTTGCAAGACTTGCTCGGAAGGTTGTCTTCGATGCTAGACTGGCGAACCCAATAAATGTATGAAATGCTCAATTCAAATGTACTTAGTGTTAGAGGAATAAGACGATTCTGAAGGATTATGTCTTAAAGAATGTTGCGGAAAATTGATCAATATGCAAGTTTGTATTAGATAGAAGCAATATTCTTCAGATAAAATACATTAAGACTAACACTTGACTCAAATTTCAAGAGAACAAATCGAAGCTTTTTGATGATTGGTTTATCTTCAATATATTCTATTTAATCTTAATCTATTTCATATGTTGTTCATCAAATATAAACGTTTCAAATTTTTGATATCTACCTACTTAATATTTTTAATATCTTTACTTATATGGAGCGAGAAAATGCAGAATGGAAGTTTAACAGCAACTCAGTCATTTGTTTTAGTTGCCATACATAATTTGCCAATTCCCGTATGTTTATTCACGAAGACGGAAAGTTACTTTGCTACACATGTTCAGTAAATGATATCGACAGTCTCTCTTCAATTAAAATGCCATATAAAGAGTTTTACTACAACATTATTAACAAACTTCCTCTGCCTGATTACAAAACAGCCAAAGTATGCCTGTAATTTGTAAATAATTTACGAAGTAAAACGGATAGCCTATTAGGAGAAATCAGAAAATAAATATAAAATTTCGAAAAGGATCTAAACTAGTTTTTTTAGCAAACTGTTTATATTTGTAAAGGGTATATTGATAAGGTGAAAGCAATCGAGTAATCTTCGATAGAAGGATGGTATAAATTTCCACCTAAGAAAATTTAACAGGACAAATATATCTTTAACATAAAACAAAAACAGATTATCGCCTCTAAAATATAGGAATCTCTGAAGGGTTTAAAAGTCAACATTCCAAATATTGAACAAATAAAATACGATTCGGCAAAACCTTTAGAGCGAGTAATATGCAATAAGGTCAGCATTACAGCCGCTATTAGTGTCAGAGGACTACTGTATCAAGGCACCAATGATGGTAGAATCATCTATGAAACCGGATTGAGCTTTAAATAAATACAAGCTCATAGTTCATTAGTCAGAGCTTTTTCCCATGATCAGCAGTTTAAACTATATTCAGGAAGTGATGATCAATTAATAAAAGTATGGGATTTAAGGGAAGATAATCCAAAATTACTTGAGACATTTGGATGCATACCAGGTATTAAAAGCATACATCGGCAGCTTCTTTATGTTCCAAATGAAAAAGGTTTAGCTTCAAGCCGAGGACAGTTTGATTAGTATAAAATTAGACTATGGGATACAAATACTTTGGAAAATGTAAAAACACTATCAGGACATAGCGGATATATCAGAGGAATGGTAATAAATGATCGTAATCAAATTATTAGTGTTTCCTAAGACAGATACCTAAAAATATGGGACTTGAAGTCTTGCATGAGTGTGGGTGAATATTTTCATGGTAGGAAAATCTGTTATGTTTATGTCAAAAGCGAAAGTAATTTAATTTGTATTTCTGATGAAGATAACAAAATCCTCATTTTAGATCAAGATTCTCTGGAAATTGTCAATGGCATCTATCTTGGCAAAAAGATTCAATATGTAGCAGCAGACCATTATATTTATGTTCATGTTGGAAGCTATGTATTTATATATACTTGGCTTCTTTATCAGGTCGAAAGGGTTGATTTGGGATCCAGCTTTACTTCCACAAACATTCTATAAATGGGCACAAAATTATTTATTACTGATGCTCATGGATCTTTACATGAGCATCAGCCATCCAGCCTTAGTAACTCAATTGCATGATTACTGCATATAATATTCACAAGTTACTGTGAATTCTTAAATCCTTTCATTTTTAATCAAATCTACAATGATTTACTTGTTAAAAGAATACAGTCAATGTCTTTTTGATATACTTATGATATTAATAAAGATGATCATAGGTCGTTAGATTTATCTTCAGGAATAGTCTTTATCAATAAATTGAATTCCTTTCGCAGTACTATTGTTTATTTCTCTAACCACTCTGTTGCTTTTTTGAGTTCTCTCATGGGTTCTCCAACTAATTCTTAGGTATGGACTATGTTGGCACGTTGAACTGGCATTCTTCTACATTTTTATATTTTTTAGCGTAGACTTATTCCTCTTGCCCTAATTTATTGTAAAATATCTTGATATTCCCTTTCATGAGGCCACGGCTTTCGATTGTTGGGCATAAGTCTAATCAAAGTTCCTCTTAAATTAAATGCCTTGAGTCTTATTTCTTGATTTTTTTGCTTTATCATTAAACATTTCTCAACAATAGCCGAATTTATGTTGTGGTCTCTGGCGGGAAGTTCAAAGCTAAATTTATTCAAACTTTAGCTAATAGATTGCTGGAAGGATTGAAGTAAATATATGAGTCCTGCAAGTTCTCTCTGTTGGAGACAGTTATTAATCTTTTCCAATACATTTTTAACTTAATTTTCAGATTTGCTATTAGGATTATTGTTGTTATTGTTATTTCCTCTGTTGCTAAAATTCATTTAAGCGGTAATTATAGGGTCTTAATTTCAAACCTAATATAAAGATATATTTAAAGAGTGAGAACAACGTAAATTAAGAAATATTCATAGCTTTATTTACTATCTTAATTGCATAAAGGAAATACCCATGAGATAGAAATTATATTTATTGATGTTTGTTATCTTTGATAATAGACTGATAAATATTAAGCAAAGTATCCTCTTATTTTCTTTTTTGTTAATCTAAAAATTTCAATAAATCATTAATTAATATTTTTGGATTAATACTTATTGTTATTATTTTATTAAATATGCATCATACTGTTAAGAGGATTATGAGATATTTGATAGATAAATAACCTTTACAGATGGACCTCCATTTCTCATGGAAAATCTTCTTTCTGACTATTAATAATAAATTATCTATTTATTTATTCAAAGTATCGTATAATTTTGTAGGATTAATATAACCCTAAAAAAAGGAGTATAAATATCTCACCTCTATAAAAAACAAATATAAGTAAAAAATAATTTGTATCTTTAAATTAATTAAAATTATATGTTTAATTTTAGTCTATCTTTTGTAAATCAAATCTTCAAAAGCATCAATTTCTTTAATGTGTCCAGTCGTTAATCCACCATCTTCCTTGTTAGTTGTGGAACATTTTCTAAAGTCTAGTATTACTGTTTTAATAATTTATATATTTTATTACCACATTTTCATCCCATTTTCCAACGTAGTAATAATAGCAATGATCATGTCCATCTTACTTATAATATCTTTTTCTAAATTTCCAAATTTATGGTGTCCATTAACAACTCATTCTATAAGATTCTTTATTATCGATACATATGTAGACAGCTTCTCCATAATTGACTTTAAAATTTATCCACCAAGTTACTTACATGTCATAATTTCGCGAACACTATGAGCACCCTGAACAATATTTACAGGAGTCTGAAAATGAATATGTCAAATTAGCGTGCCTCATGTTGTATTTTTAAAATATAATTAGAATTAAAATATAATCAGTTCTTGTGGATGACAATAAAAAGGTAACAAATTAATAGAATCATATTTTATAATCCTTCTTATTGGCTATCCGAAAGGGGTTTTTACTGGCTTATCCATGATATCGAAAAGTTAGAGAAAGGATGTGAATAAAATATCATTTTTAGATCTCGTATCACTAAATTTATTTCAGGGGTAATTATAATGGTCTTAATTTCAAACTTAAACCATAAAAATTGTCAACAATTATCTATATTATCTGAAATAATAAGAGTATTATAATAGTTACTTATTGATAATCAACTAATGAGCAATGAATTTATATTCATCATTTTTTACTGAGGTATTATTGAGGTCGTATTTTTTCGAGCCACTCTTCTGATACTATGCAGTTTGCCCTCTCTTATTATATAATTGTTAAATTTTAAAGATAATCAGTTATTATTTTTTCATCTTATTACATTTATTACAATTTTTCCTCTTAAACTACAACAACTCTTTTTTTTTGCTTTTTGGTTTTTCTCTTCTTCTTATTTTTAGGTTACTCACATATCATTTCCAATTAAAATTTAAGCTACATGAAAGCCTCCTTGTCAAGATTATTTTGATGTCTTACGAGCTCCTCAAAAGGTAAAATCATATGAAAATTCATGCCCTTAGAGCTTAGTTGCATTTAGTCAGTTATTATCTATTTGAAAATAGCAGTACCTGACTGGACCGAATAAGAAATAAAAAGATATCTATGTGGAACTGCTCTAACGACTTACGAGCTTAACATTCTTCACTATTGCATTTACATCCCCATCCACGAATAAACTCCATATCGGAAATCAGGCGATATATTTCCACTCCAATCATTTAAATATTTTTGAGAAACTCATTCAGGATTTTTAAAGTTTGATTTCTCCGTTACTATGATGGTTCATGAGCGCGGTTTTTGTATTCAATTACGCATTCGATTGAAAGTTCATTTTTCTACTTAATAGATTGCATACTTTTAAATGTTTAGCAACTGATCTCCTTAAAAAACTAAAAAATTCTTACTTCTCGATGTCTGAATGTTTTAGTTCCTCGATTTAACTTTTTATATCCTGTTTATTAATTTCAAAAGCGAAAATGGCTTCGATGATCTTATCAATTCTTTTAAAATTTGGGTTGACTTTTGGCGGTGCGAGTATTTGGGTTAGTCGTTCAAGAGAACTGGTTCACAGTTTCGGTACATTTCAGAAAATTGGGACTTAATAGCTGGGAAGGCTTCGTGCATGATATAATAAGAAAAAAATATTAAGCTTATGGATTAATATTGGTAAATGACTATAGTATTTAATTATCCTTGAGTGAAAATAGCTATATACTTTTTAATATTCGGAAAGCAATCCAAAATATGTGATGAGCTAAATATTGCCTTGTAATTAGAAAGTATTAATAAAATAACATTTTATGCTAATAATATAGGTACAATAAATTTATGGACAGCAATAAGCATGGATTCATCAATATTTTATTTTAAGAAGAAGCTGCAAATAATCGCATCTGGAAGCGAAACAAGTAGTGGGAAAAATATCATATTGAGAAACTTTCAGAATAGAGCTAACATCTTTCCAAAAATAGACTCAAGAATATGAGGATTTATCGATTTAATGACTCCTATTTTAATACATACCAAACATCCAGAAAGGAAAAAAGACCATATAAGAAAATGTTCGTTGATGGCTGTCGTCTTAATGAACTTATTTCGAGAAAGGAGTTGCTCTCGCGAAGCTATTCTAGAAATCAAAGCAACTGTCGATGTCTATCACCAGATGTCAATGCAAACGCTGAAAGTAATTAGGATGATAGCAAATGGAATAATTTTACATATTTTTAAGAAAGAATACAATAGTTAAGAAGGAATAATCCAGAAAATATGAGTCGAGAATTAGCAATACAAAGCCCTGATAAAAGTCCTTTTTCTACTCCAAAATAATTAATCAATTCTTCTAAATTTCCTCAACCCAGGACTACCATTCGCTCGCGAAATATTTCTCGATTGGAAAAGAAAGAAGATAGTAGTAACATAACATCGATGTAAATTAAAAAATAACTTTTTAAGTTGTATTCCAATCCTTATTACTCTCCATAAAATATTACAGCAAAGGCTTATATAGTCTACGAACACTTTAAAGTTGGACCTCCTGAGAAAAATGCAAAATATTTGTTAGCTGCCGCCAATTCGAAAATGTCTTTGGAAATAGCTTCTCTCACTAAGATTATGACTTGTATATTGACTATAGAAATATGCGAAAAAAATAGAATTAACATGATGACTCAATAAGTGCAGATCGGGCAATTTTAAACAAAAATCGAGGGCACAACTGCCTAAATAAATTCTGGAGATGTTTATACAGTTGAGCAATTGCTTTACGGAATGATGTTGCCGAGCGGAAATGATGCCAGTATCGCACTTTCAGTTTTTTGTGGGCAAGTTTTATCAAAAAATAACTCAATCAATCAAAAATGTAACGATGGAGAATCTCCTCCAAAATTATTGAAGAAAAGTGCATTTTAAAAATTTGTGTTAGAGATGAATAAAAAGAGTTGGATTTTGGGAATGAAGAGAACAGTTTATTCCAATCCTCATGGACTTCCAAATTGCTTGAATAAGTCCTGCGCTTCGGACTTAATCATTTTAATTGATTATGCTTTGAGAAAACCTATGTTTAGACAAATTGTGGGCTGTACATATTTTGAGGCTCGAATAAATGTGAGAAAAGATAAAAGATAGATGAAGAACTCATCCTAATAAAGATTAATAAAATGGTATTTTTTATTTTATTTAGGTAAAATACTCATAAACTCATTCACACGATGCCAGACATTTACAAAGGAATCAAAACTGGAATAACGGATGCCGCGGGCCCTTGCTTAGCAAGTCTTATTGTTAAAAACAATCGTTAGTTTATTGTTGTTGTTCTTAATAGTAGTACATTAAAGGGAAGATACAAGGACACATAAAAGCTACGTCATTGGCTGTTTAAAAAATAAGACTTGATGTTGGAAAATAAAGAGAAAGAAAAGAAATGAGGTTTTACTTGATATTTTGTAAATTTTAATATATAAATTATAAATCTTTTTATAAATTGATAAAAATAATCATAAAAATCTTTTTAATACAAAAATCATCATCATTCACCCGATTGGCTAGACTCCTATAAGAAAAGAATCCAGGCTGTGAGTGAAGAAGATAAGATTAAGTCCATCAAAGACAGACAAATTCGTATGGTATCGGCAAAATATCAAGAAAGACCCGATCCTGAACCTACTTACCGAGTAATGATAATTGTATTTAGGAAATTCATTAGTGTTTACAGATGTTATAGCTAAAAATACCTGAAAAAAACATTAATAAGCTGATAAAGATGTTACATACAAATATGACAAATTCTAAAGTCAAGTGTAAATAAGTCTAATAGCAATCATCATCATCTGCAGCATCATAAAATCATAACACTCTAAAATACGCAAATTAATAATCTTCCTCTAAAAAGATTAAAAGAATAAGAAAGTCTTTTGATAATAAGCATTATTATGTTAGAGATACCTGCTATTAACCAAAATTTATGAGTGCATAGGACTAAATTAAATTTAAACAAAAAAGGATTGTAGCTCAGGCTTTATGTGAAAGATAGTATGGAGTATAGGCTCTTGAAGCCGAAGTGTCTTATACCAAATTCTCAATTCCAATGTAAAATTTTATCTAATTCAGTTAAAGATAAAGATATTCTGATCTTGCAACAAGTGTCGTCACTGAGGCATTTCGTAGATTAGAGCAATTTCTCATTCAGTAGTGTAGGAGGAGCATTAGGACACTAAATCGCTATGAAATGAGTGCTCTTTATGTGTTTTTGTGTAGGTGTCGTGAGACTATGTAAGTGGAGTAATGTGTAACATTTTTTAAATTTATCACTCTCGTGTATGGGCTTGATAAAGTAGCAATTACAGAGCAAGCTGCAATCAAACTTTATGTTACTATTCAAAAAGGATTAATTACTAAAATTGGAGAGAAAGGACTTGATCGAATTGAGGAGAAAAAACGAAATGGTCGATTATTTCGATAATCTCAAAGTAAAAAATTCGAAAACTAAAGAGAATAATTCGAGAGATTTTGGACTAAAGATCTCTATTATGATCTCATTGATTGGTATTTAAAAGATCAGCTGTTCAGTAAAGTTCGAGTCCATTTTACTAAAAGATTTTCAACAAAGGATTACCTATTTACTGTATAAACAATAAGAGCAAAGCTCTTTAGGTTGTTGAGAATGAGTATAAAAAAGGTAGCGTATTACACTTAAAAATATAAAAAGGATATTAAGTTATCAATTTTGAAGTTGAATGGAGATGTGACTCGACTGATTCTTAAGTGCCCTAATGCTTTAAATGTTAGGTTGCTATTGGCTGATATTTATAGGAAATAATAATGCGATGTGAGTTAACTGTATGCCATTGTTAAGGCCATCAATTAATATATAATTTCTTGGTAAGCTCGCAAAAGTAATCAGGTCATCGAAGCAGCCGTGCCAATTACGAACAGCAAGGACAAAATTGACCAAAATATCGCCCTAACCAATGATAAATTGAGGTAAGGATTTCGTAAATATGGAAAGGAGGACATCATTATTAAAGAAAAATAAAAAAATTACCACCACATTGTTCAAGTGTAGAAAGGATTAAATTTGCATTATTATAAGAAAGTCGATCCAAATCCTTTACTGAACATCACTACACTCCCAATTGCACACGATAGCGTTAAATAATAGTTAATCGAATATTACAAAAAATTAATTATACCCAATCAATAGTTCAGCTATAATTTTTGTGTTCGTTATGCTGATAGCAACGATACCCAATAAAGAGATTAAGCTGGGTCCTCATCTAATTCTTAAAAGAACTCGATTCTATTCAGAAATAATTAGAAAGGTTAAGCATCTCCCATGAACTATGACGAAATTAAATCTAAAAAAATAGTTATAAATGATAATAAGGGAAGTTTATTTATTAACCCCCTTGAATTAAAGATCAAAGAAATGATGGAAAGATTTATGGGATTTACTTTTCCCCCAATAAATCGAAATTGATTCTAAGGATCTTGATTACTCTACTATATCTATTTGTTAATTAAAAAAAGTATTATTCTTTCTACATCTTTTTAATTCAATATCATAATATGAAAGAAAAAGAGTCATTATAATTGATAGAGCAAATTCCATTACATTAAATTAAAGTCGAACAGTAACTGTCAGATCTATTTATGGTGTTTTAGCATTTTGTAAAATTGAGGGTTCTCCTGATAGTTGTTAAATATACTTTGATAAATTATTATATGGCTTATATAAAATTTGGATGAACTCCTTTTAAAATATTAAGAAATATTAATGACAAAGGATGATAAAAAAAGTTGTTATTAAAGACGATATTTTTTTACGAACTATTTTTTTCTTAAAATTTAGTGATAGTGGCTTATCATTATTAATTTAATAAATCTGCTCACTTTATAGAATCAATTTATCTTTTGATTATAAGCTCGCAGACGCTCTATCATCGACCCTATTCTCGTCAGCTGCGTGCTTTCGCGCGTTTACAGAATCTCTTCGGCTTAGTTGATAATGGAGCCTTTGTTGTTTAATTCTTTTTGAAGTGCTGCCCATCTATTCTCGTTTGATTCTTTCTGGTTACTGGAAGGCAACTCAAATTGATAAGGTTTTGAGCTGCTTTATTATTTTGTGTACTCCCTAAGATTAACATAAGGATACTCTTAGCGTTATTCTCGATAATGGCTCGGAACGTCCATTTTTCTTATTAATAATCTGTTCATTCCCCTTTTAGTTAGCGTTAAAGGGATATGGAGCTGCAGTTTTATTCCTCGAGGTCGCTTGAATTTCTCTAATCATATCATCTCTATTCACTCTTTCACTCCAACGTTTATTCTGACTTGGCCTTCAATGAGTCTTTGATTGCAATCCTAATTTTTGCCATCATTCTTCCAATATCCAACAAAACATCAATTTTCATAATAAATTAATTTCTTCTAAATTCAATGCAAATATTTATTGCGAATTGAAATTGTAACGGTAAATCCTGAAGCCTCACTACACTACAGCTAATACATGCTGTATTTGTGATTCAGTTAAAATCAAATTTGAATCATTAAAATGCGCCAACCAATGATCTTTTCCATAAATATGAGAATATTAATATAATTGGCTTGTCCTTTTGATTTTTAATTTTGTTTATGTTACTGAGATCAATTTTATATTACCACCATTCTTCTTTGGATAGTAAGATACAATCTCTAAAAGGATTCATATTGAGCCTATTTAAAGACATCAATTACCTTTTTATCGATCTATCGTCTTAAATTTGGCTATAGATTATTCTTATAATATATATTTTGTGAATGCATATTCTTCGAAAATCAAGCCTATATGAAAAAAAAAACTTTCTCAAAACTTGCCAATATCCTTTGAGTAAAATTAAAAGCAGTAATGATTCATAAATACTTTTGGCTAGAAATTAAGTGAAAAAATGTTTATCAAAAGCCGCAATTTAACAACATAAAAGGGAAGTTAGAAATACATTTAAACCACCCACAAGCTTGCCCCTCTATGAGTCTTTCTAAGGTGACAACAAAGTAAATCAAAACCAGTTTACTCTTAATTTAATCTAAAATCATGTGGAAAATAATCTATCTTTCATTTAGTCGATAGCAAATGCTAAAAGCCTTTTAGTATCGAAGAGGACATTTCATCACTTTCAAGAACAAAACAAATAAAATGGAGTCTATAAATAATCATTATCAGAAGCTCTACAAAAATATTAAAGACCTCAACAAAAAATACATCTGACCTCAGGCTTCAAAATAAAAACCAGAAGGAACATATTCTAACTTTAAAACAAATTAAAATCCTAATCGAATTGGCAGACAGGGATTGATAAGATGTAATCTATTAGTAAAAACTAGCTGAAAAATTCATCAGTTCACATGGAATTAAAAAGTAAAAATACATTTAAAACGAGGGCTTTAAGCAAAAAACGATTAAAAAGTTCAGAAGTTCATGACAAAGGATGGAAGCTTAAAAGTTTTTATGATATGATAATCGAAGAAGGTGAAATAACTGAAAAAGCATAGAAAAATATCAAATAGAGAAATTAAATTATAAACAAACTTAAGGGGATTAGTTACGAGTGCCTCAAAGTTTAAAATGGGAAAGAGAAAATAGCTCAGTAAATCGAGGTCTTTGCCAAGTACAGTGAGCACATTAATGAAAAACTATTTAGAAAGCAACGAAAATTAGATAAACTCCATACTTTTAATTTCTGATCAAAATAATATTAATGCCTTTGGTTCTTGATATATGATTGGTTTGTAAATATTTGATTGATCATCAATGCTATAATTTAAATAATTAAGACTTTTTTAATAAACTCTCGATAAAAATTAAATGAGGCCAAGATTAAAATAATAAGCTTAAATATTATCCCAAAGGATGATGGAGGGATCAATTAAGAAAATGATTGATTCTTGATCAAAGGATAAACAATAAAAATAAATAGTCAATCAGATAAGTTACCATAATCAAATAAATAAAATAATCAAATTGCAATTACAAATTTGACTGTTTTATATTATGAAACTATGCTGATTATCAGTTCACAATATTTAAATTGAAAATCCTAAAAAGTATAAATCAAAACAGAACTGATTGCAGTTCGGATTTACTTAAAAGATAAATCACCAGAAGAGGAAATATTTTGAGCATGAAATTTGGCAATAATAAAATAAAATTGTATACTTGTTCTGCAGAATATTTTAAAAGACTTATTATAAGTATGATATAAGAGAAATTCTTTAAAAATTATTATATTTAGTTTGTCTCTAGTAATTTAATAACTTTAATTGATCATTATGATCTCTTTCTCTCTTTTCAAATTACATGTATATGTACTTATACTTATTTCAAGTATAATTAATAGTTAGTTTCGATAAAAAGTATATGGGCAAGCAAGCAAGTAAAAACAATATCAAACTTGTGACTCAGAAGAAACCTTCATCCTATAGGAAATAAAAAAGAAATATTCTCTCATTAAAAATGCTTAGAAATATGGCACATAGTTCACTCAAAAAAAGTGATAGGAGGAATATTAGATTTTCAAAATAAACTGATAAAATTCAAGATAAAGCTAAAATCCTTTTTCAAGTGAATGCATTAGTTAATGATAAGGATCTTTAATGCTCTATTTGTAAAGATTATTTACTAAAACCGGTGCTTTTACACTGCGGACACTCTTACTGCCTTGGATGTGCTGATAAAGCTATGCCTAATGAAGGTATTTGTTGCCTCTGTCGACAGGTTGTTTATGACAGCTAGTTTAAAATTCACAAATTATTGTAAACTATTGTAAAAAAATATCTCTCTTCTAAGTTGACTTAGGAATAAAAACTAAGCTATTAGGAAAGAGAAAAATAATTTGAAGACTTCTAAAGAATAAGAAGAATTCCCTAAGATATCCATACTGGCGATTGTGTGGATTTTAGAATAAAAAATAATTGGACAGAAGGTATTATTTTAGAAGCTACAGATAAAAGAGTGGTTGTAGCATTAAAACACAATAGGAATAAATAGATCATTGTCTAAAGAAATTCAAGAAATATTGCTAAATTTAGAACTTTTACCAAAGAAAAATGCCAAGCAATTATTGATGAGCCTGTCATTATTTTGCAGGCTAGAGAAGTTACTAGAATGTAAAATGTGGCACCTTAGGATAACATCTATAATTAAATATTATAGGAATTATCTCCTATCGTCCACAATTTATAAAATAACCGCAGAATGTTTGAATAACCAAACTTTTTTATCTAATCTTAAAATATATTTAGATGGATTGATATGTATTGATTCTATTTTGCGCTTTACTAATAATTCGCTTGTATCAATCTATTTGTCAAGAAATTTAAATTATTCTTTGAATGAGTGCTATTTTTTAAAATTTATATCTATATAATTAATTTAAGACTATTAGCATTGTTAGTTAAAATCATTTAGGCAGTAGTAGATACACAAAGTCTTCATAATTGAGATAACCGACCTTCAGCCAATCCATTTATTTTACTAAGTGATTTACTTCCTCCTCACCCATTTTCTATCCTCCTGACATTTATTTTAAAAATTATAAAATATCTTAAGCGTCCACCGTTCCTGTTTTGTTTTTATCAATGTGATAAAACAAATTACGAATCTCATCCTCCAGTTATTATTCCAAGGTTGCTCGAGCAACGTAATGAGTCCAAGCCTTAAAAGTGAATTTAGGAGTAGGAAAAGTTCCTAAACAACGATTTAACTCCTTTAACATTGTTTATGGAATTTAAATCTTCATTTAGTGCAGCATTTGCGGTAGTTTCTACATCACTAAAACACTACCTATAAGCTTCGATATTTGCCATCAATTAATTGACTTTCGAAAACGGCCTTCGCTTATTCCAACAAGTCTTAGGTCAGTGAGTTATTTATGCTTTGGAAATCGGTTAGCATGAGTTAAAGAAGCTATTAAATATAGGTTTGGATATCTATAATTTATGGAATTTAATCATTTAGGAAGGCTATCGATAATCTCTTCGAATACTCCAACCACTTTTTCAGCACTTTTTCTCGATATGCAGAGAGGAGCCAACATTCGAATTAACTGCCCCTTGTGTCCACCCTTTCCGAAAAGAACTCCAGCATCTCTTCCCTTTTCGAAAATATGAAGCAACAGATCAGTATTAGGCTCCTTGGTTATTGGA
>Ga0302280_1000119_pt1 | contig 69137 bp, 45 predicted proteins | sample III_Fen_E1_1_FD_198771 | JGI IMG/M metagenome (GOLD analysis project Ga0302280, IMG submission 198771) | Peat permafrost microbial communities from Stordalen Mire near Abisko, Sweden - III_Fen_E1_1 | ecosystem: Environmental > Terrestrial > Soil > Wetlands > Permafrost | place: Sweden: Abisko... | reverse complement strand
TAATTTCAAAAATATATATTTAAAGTTAGATGGAAAACTCTAATTTGAGCAACACATGAATGAAATATGAATGTAAAAATGTAAAAAAAATCGGGTTGAGATGATTTGTGAACCTGTCTAATCTTTAAATCATTTTTCAATTTATAGAAAAATCTTTTAGTTTGGAGGAGTAAGAGAGAAGAGCAGCGAGTCTCAAATCAAACTAAATCAATTCATCACTTTAATCATTAAAAACATCCCTTTAATTTGCTAAAAAAATATTCAATTTGATTTTTATTGAACGTTGATCAATATTCTACCTTATATTAATAATAGAATTGAGATAAAGATGATAAGTAAAATATCTGAGGTCAAGGATTCTTGTCCCATCTTAAACCTGAAAAGACACAGTCTTCAATAAATGTTTGATCTGTTCACTCAATAAATTAAAAAGGCATTGAGATAAAATGATGAGCTTTTAGCAAAGGAAAATAATTTTGAGAAGCTTTCATAATTTTTTAAGATTAGGAATAGAATTTTAGTAACGGATGTTAAGTTATTTCAATAAATTACTTTGAGATAACTTTATGAATTCGTAAAAAGGCATCGTGAGCTAATTTAATAATTTTATGAAATCTCAGGACGACTTGCTAGATTGTTAGAAAAGTATGCTTAAGTAAGAAAAGATCTCGATATGGTCAAGGAATAAGTGGCACTTGAAGAAAGTAGAATGATAATTAGGGAGGAAACCAATAATGGTAAAGGCAAGAAGGAGAACACTGATGGCGATAATTAAGACATAAAGACATTAAAGGAAAATAATTTTGATAATTAGAAAAGGATAATCCCCAATATCGCCTAACGAAAAGTTGAAAGACCTTTGATGGCTATTGCAAAAAAAAAGAAGAAGATTTCGAAATAACACAAAAGACGGATCAAAAATGCCAGGAAGAACAGTGAAACCAATATCATGAACCAAATGTAACGGCTTTTAAAGGACAGAGTTAAATCATCAAAAATAGTCACACAAGCCTTCACTAATTTGGGCCAATCAAAAGATTAATAACATTTGGAGAAGAAATTGTTAACCTTTTATAGAGTTTTCAAAGAAATAATCAAATCCCGACCTAGATACGTCAACAAGGAGAGGCACTTTGGCCTCTTTAATCCAAAGACCTTACTAAATTAAATCCCAGAGGCTAAAACCATATTCGAGAAATAAGAATTTATCTTCATCAATGAATTCTGTTGCATTTTTCGAAGATGCAGCTTCCAGTTTCTGAGGGAAATCAGTATTGCTGCTATTCTGACTCAAAAGCGAACCAAACTGATATCAAAAGCTGAAGTTATAAAGAGGAGGAGAGAGGTTATAAAAGCCTTCCCTCAAACTACAGCTAAAAGCATTGGATCTAAACCGAGAAGATGCGAATAACCCATATTATATCGACATCGATAAATATTCGATACCGATACTTGATATCTATTAACTTAAGATAATTCATATTTAACTAAATATCTAATAATTGGAACTGCTCTGCTCAAGAATCTATCAATGCAGAAAATAAAGATTTTATATTTTGACTAAATTATCGTCATTTTACTTATTAATAAAAATCGATAAAAATAAAGGCACAAAAATAAAATAGTTTAATTTTTCCTTCATTCAGTATCTTCATATCAATCCAGTATGTTAACCAGAGAGGGAGTCAAGCGAGGAAATTAAAACAGTTTTTAGCGGGTTTAATTTCATAGTATAAAATCCAAATCTATAAAGCCATCGAAGATCATAGAGATTTGGCTCTTTCATAGAAAAATAACGGCTGCTTGTGACCAGTAGCTTGCTGTAAAGCGTTCATGTCTTTAAGGTATTTCTCCTCCATATTTTAGAATTGACTTTGAGCTTCTCCGAGAAGGGCTTCTAATTCAATGACTCTTTCTCTCAAAATTTAATTTTCTTGAATGGCTTCGCAGAGGGCCTACCTCAACTCAATGCATTAATTGTCTGAGTTTTGATAATGATATAGTTCCCAATTGCTTGTAGATGACTGTTCGATATTTTTGGCAGCATTAAGGAGAGGACTATTCTTTGGTTGTTTTTTGCCTACCTTATTTTTAATGTCTTGAATCCTCGGATTATTTTTAGTTTGGCGGTGATGTTGTCGCATAGAATGAATGCATCGATTAATTGGTCTTATATAAAATAGTCTGCAACATGTGATCAATTTATATAATACTCACCACTTTTATATAAACATAAAGTATGTCAAAGAGGTGATCAGCATAGAAGTTGTTTTATTCAGAATCCCTTTTAATTTATTTGTATGAGAAATCATTTTTGTTTTGCAGGACATAAGTTTGTCAGTAACTTATTATTAGCTAATTTTGATATTTGTTTACAGCCAAGAAGAAATATAAAGTGGCATGGACAAAAGAAATATATAGTTTGTCGAAAGGTATAAAGATTTAACCATTGAACAGCTAAAGAATATGAATTATCAAGGACAAGGACAGGTACAGCCAAACCAACCCATTTGGAACAGTCATTTGAATGTGTGCGGATAACGCATCATTGATGATTTGTAAGCAAATCGTTTGTAAAAGAAGTAGCTTGCATAGCTGACGATTAGCAAGGAAAAGTATAATATTCTCAAGCGATTCCAATAAAAATAAAATTGTAGGAAAAAATGAGCTATCCATTCTGCGTCTTATTGATTAGCAATCCATCAATATAAAAACCATTTTAGCTATTAAGTTAATACACAAATAAGGAATTAATAAAGTGGGATGAAATCAAAAGAGCTTTTAATTTAGATGCAATAATGCTCCTAATTTTGATGATTCGTTTCGGAAATTTAGAGGATGACGAGTGCTGAAAGGTTTTTTATACCCACTAAGAATTAACCGAATTTTTTAGCTATTGTTATGAAAGTTGAGCACTCTTTTTAAGCATGCGCTCTAATTAGTTGATTCTGAAGATCCTAATTTTTGCTATATCTCTTCTCTTTCATCCATCATTTCCCTCTCACTTTATAGCTATCCAAATGATTACTCTGAGTTTGTTGCTTCTTCATTTTATTCATAATTTCGATGCAATTGATGGGGAAGGCAATCAAGATAAAGATAGTCTTCTGAACGGAAAGTGCTGAACTGCAGATCCTCATCAAAATATGAGTTGGAATGAGAAGAATCTAAGCTTTGATTATGGTAGTCGAGGATAGCATTAATCGTGCGGGAATGGTTTCGAAAGCTCAGGCACTTCATGTTATCTGAATATAATTATTTATTATAGAGAAATTAATCAGACTTGTATTTTTTAGATCTACAGCATGAGTCGCTACCATTCACTCTCCATCTCATTTTAAGGCGGATCATATCTAGGCTCAACGGGAATGGATGCGGCTTTTGGCTAACTTTTGCGAGCCATTACTTACATTTCAGCTAATTTTCGATATTATTTGCGGGCAGGTTGAAAATTATTGATGGCCTTAACTTCATTTAGTAGTTCCTGCAAGGCCTCCAACTGATCATTCAGTTCCTTATTTTCCTGCTACATAGCCCAATTTTTCTTTTGGTACTCGATCAGACTTTCCTCCAGTTTTTGAATCACTTCTTCATATTGTCTCTTGAGCTCAGCAAATTCTGAAATATAGGCATCTTTGTTAGCAGTTGTATTATGCATCTATCTATCTAGCTATTGATAATGCATCTTCTATCTTTTTAATTCAGCCTCGAGATTAGTCGTTTCAGCTTTTAATGATTTTACACGATTTTCACAATCATTAATTTGATAAATCAAACTCTGATTTTGAGCCTATAGTTTTTTGATAGTATTTTCAGCATTATCTCGCTCTTTTATAACTACTTTTTAAATTTCAAGATTCTTTTCAGCTGCATACTTCCCTTTCATTATCCTTAAGGACTCATTTTATTTGCGATACTTTTATAGCTCCACATTTTGATAATCCATCTTTTCCTAAAGTTACTCACACCTCTTTTTTGTCACTTAAAGGGCTCCTTTAATCTTTTGATAATCTTTCTCTGTATCTTGAATTTTTTCAGGCAGAGAGTACCTTTCAGCGACTTGATCTTCCAGGGCATATACTTTATCAGTTAGTGTTTCTATCTTTGATTATTGCTATTTGATTTATAAGCGTAGCATGCTGTTTTTTTACTATAGTTATAGTGCTTTTTTGCTTGATTTTTAAATTTATTCGTAACAAGTATTACGAATTGTTGCCATTTCTTCGTATATTTGATCGATCTTCTTTCTCTCGTTCATTAGCTTTTGTCTCGTTTATTATACAGTATCTTCAGCTATTCGCAGCTGCTATTCAGTATCTCCTAGTTTTCGATTGCTATTTGCCAATAAATCCTTGACCATTGTCAGCTAATTTTTCAGTCTTCCTCCTTCCTCTTCTCGATCTTATTTCTCAGCTTGCATAACTTCCAGCTGTTCATCATAAAATTCTTTAAGTGTCTGCATGTTCTTATTGTATTTATGGTTATTCTCATTAATGTAAAGAGTGAGCTAGGTTATGTATTTCTGCATATGTTCGATGGATGACAAATTCGCCATCGTCCGATAGCCAGCATTTGAATTGTTAGATAAATTGTGCATTTAAATATATTTATCATAATAAGTAAGTTGATCAATCAAGATACTGTGGAGCTCAAGTTTTCTCCCGATTCCTCAAAGAATTTTTTATAGCTTTTACTTCTGCTCTTGCTTCGTGATCTGTTATCAATTTCAGCTATTTTATTTAATCTGTTTTCATAGTCACTTATAATTGCCTTCAGTGATTTTATCTCTTCATCTTTTATGTATAACATCATCTCATATTTTTAATTGCTTTAAAGGGATTCAGATAATTGCTTCCTGGCCTCTTTCAGTTAGGCATGCTATTTCAACTAGAAATCAGTTTGGGCCGGCTAATCATGCAGATTATTTTTATCATGGAGTTAGTGGTATTGGGAAAGGTTAGTGTTTAAGTTATCTATTGTTTGCTATAAGAGGACTGATTTTGAAAAAAGATTTTATAGTTGAAGATTATTTTACTATTGTTGTTTTTGGAAATTAGTAGAAAGCATAAGACATAAGACTTCACATTTATTAGGTTCTATCTTTCCATTAAACTATATTAAATTTTTAGAAGAAAAGAACTCAAATAAATTCCTTATACATTTCTCTAAAATTTTGCTTTCCTCCTCTAATCTCTCACATATCTTTCTTTCCATTAATTTAGATGAACTGATATCTTCCTCTTGATCAAGATTAAATTTGACTTTGCAATTTTATTTTTGAGGTTCATCAAATGTGTTTTTAGTGACCACTTGCCTCCATTTTAAAGAATCTATCAGTGACTCTTTCTGTTTATCTTATAAGTTATTTTGCAAGCGTCTGCATTAAGTCATTTATGACTTGGATATTTATATTTTAGCAAAACTACTAGGTTAATTGAAAAATTGCATATTCTCTTTATTTTAATCATGAAAGTTATTTATAAGGAAGTTTAGTTTCGATTTCTTTTCCTCCTCTTTGCCCGTGGTTTTATTATTTAGCAATAAGACTTGCATTTTTTCATCCATTCTTTCGAGATACTGGCTAATTTTTGCCAGTCCTAACTTGGTTTTAATATCACTCACTTTCAATGCAGCTTTACTTAAGTAACGGGCTGCTACGATCATATCAAGATGCTACTCGTCGAATTATAGCTGCGTGACTAAGGGATCTTGATGCTTATTGTGACAAATATAGAATTGAGCCATAGAAGAATTTAATTAATATCAAAGAAAAAATAACCTATAAAAGTTTAAAACATATCAACTTGTACAGATAGTGACTTTACAGCCTCTTAACATCTTTGCACGGACTAGATGAAGGAGATCTTGCGCTATTTGGCAGCTACTTTCTGAAAGTGGAGATTAATTGCTCATCAGTTATATGGCATCTCGTAAAGAGTAGCCTACAAATGTGGTTAGATATAAGACCTTTATTGGTGTGGACAGCATAATATCATTACTGCAGTGAATGCACACTCTATGACCTCTCGTTAGCAATTCCTCTAAGATGGATAAGATATTTTCAGCTTAGAGGACAAATTTGGCACTGCTAAGTTCCTACACAATTAAATTCTGTAGAAAAATGTTATACTTGAGGCAAAGCTTTTTGAAATGATAGTTGGAGAAGGTATAAGTTTCATCTTTTCTAGAAATATCGAGAATAGCAGTAATATTTTTTTATACTATTTTATTAAATTGAGTAGAATTTTTTAGGTAACTGGCTAAAAAGATTTGGTTGGTCATTCTCTAAAGAAAGATGCTATCGAATGAGCTTTCATCTATGATTATAGTTGATCCATTCCATTGAAATTGCATGATGCGCCCGTCCTACTCCAAATTTTATTTTATTTTTACAATTCTGACTGGAATATCTTCATGTTTGGCTGTGTCTCCCTTTCTTATGTAGAAGTAGCTAAAAAGATTTATATCGAGACTGATATTAAAGCTGTATGCATAAAGTTCAGCCAGTTTAGGTTCATAACTAAACTCAGAATCATTCTTTATATATTCAGAAAGACAAACTTTAATTTACTAGCTAATTGGATTCATTTCTTTGATATCTATCCAAGCTCCCAATTACTATGTACTTCCGGAAACAAACAATTTCTAAGATGAATAATTATTGCTGGGTGAATGCAGACATAAAATTATGCGATGCTTGTTCCATTAAGCAACTATTTTACAAAAAAAGTACTATATTGAGAACAGGAATGGATAGTATATAAGTTAAGCTTTCTGTTAAACTGGCCAATCTACCATTCAATGTTACTTTTTTATTTTAAATTCCAGTCCGATATGATAAATTTAAATTAAGCGCATTTATGATTTTTATTGGAGATAGAGGCCTTTCCAATCCACTCATTTCCCTAAATATTAAAAAATATACCTCTCTCCACTTTAACTTAAGAGCTTTATGAGGTTACCAACTCCCTAACTAAGCTAAATTGCCACAAACATAGAGTGCTTTTCCAAAAGGCAGGTGTTTTTTTATTTTAAAGATAATTTTCCTTTAAAAAGAGTGATTTTTCATGCTATTTAAGGGTTACATAATATCCATACTATTAATTATAAAGAAAATAAAAATAAAAGTTGCCTTTTCTGATTAAAAGTAATAGTTTCAAAAGACTATCATTACTTAAATGCTTACTATTAGACAAAATACAATAAAAAAATCAACAGGGATGTTATTCTGTATATTTTAAATTCTGTTGTTGATTGCTTATTATAAATATTATACTACCCGCTTGCCGAATAGATAGGTATCAGAACTAATTATAAAATGTATATTTCCACCATTTTCGGTTGGAATACTCTTAGAATCTAAATTTACAATTGAAAATAACTCTTCATCATTATTTTTGCTTGGCAAGAGAATTAATGGATTATTTTTTAAAGAAAAAACTCATAAAAAACAGTTAATTCTTTTTCAAAGTGATATTCGCTGCTCAAATCGAGAAGGAAATTAGTTTTGTGATTAAACTCTGGACAAAGGGAGTTTGTTGAAAAATTATCACATTATATAATGTTATTATATCTAGTTTTATGGAAAAACAATTTATTTATTATTCTTAAACCAAAATCACTAGTAGATCAGAATAATCTTTAAATTATACAAAAATTATCATCCTCATCGATAAAAATATTTGAGAGTAATTCGATAAATTAGTTGCAATTTTATCATCTTTTGAGGTTGGTGTGTAATAGTGACTGATAATATTGTATTGTCTGCTTTTGATTTGGTTTAATAAAATAAAATTTTATTCATGAATTAATTAATATTAATTAATGAATTAAAATTAAATTAAATAATTAATAAACTGCTTCAAAATTAATACAATTTGAAACTTATCAATTTTAAAATAGGACAAACAGAATTATTTAATTTTTAAGGTTATTTAAATCAAATTTCCATTCACAAATGTTACGCAAACTTTTTTATCTTAGACTCAATTATTGGCTTTGCGTAATATTAACCCATAATTTGATATACTGAATAGGGTATTGGAAGAGTTACTAGCCAGAAATATCCTAAGAATGCTATTTAGATATATTTTTTGGGATTTTTCCTCACTTCAATTGCTCTTTTGACAATGTAAGAAAAAAATAAACGGTGAAGCCAAGATATTGTTTATTTCTTTTTTTTATACATTAGATAGAGGGCTAAAAACGAAATTACAGCTAAAAGTCCACACCCCCATCCCCATCCCCCTTTGTCTTTTGGAGGAGGAGGAGGAGGAGGAGGAAGAAGAAGAGGAGGAGGAAGAGGAGAGGGAGTAGGAGTAGGAGTAGGAGTACCACAATAAACATAAAGGCCTACGCCAATTATTGCAAAAGGAACCGCCGCCATAGATAAAATACTGGCTAAACCAATCTTAACACCAACACCCGCAGCAGTACCTGCTACAAATTTTATTCCCATTGCCTTTACAAATACAGGAGCAAGGGCTTTAGCTGCTGCAGGTGCTATAAGTTTAGTTGCTGCAGGAGCAGCAAATTTGGTTGCTGCTAGTTTGGCTAAGACTGCAGAGGTGAACATATTGGTGAATTATTAATATAGTTTTAGGATATCTATAATACTTTTTAAGTAATCTTTTAACTTTTATAATCATAAAGATCATATCTAAGAGATTATATATTATCTAAACACTAATTCTATCAATTCTATCAATTTATAAAACAAAGATTTGATTTTAAACTATCACATCAATCAGATTAATTATTGGGAAAAAATATCAATTTCCGTATATGGTTTAATTATGAGAACTGTCACAGTTAAATTAAAAAAATATATATTAGCCAAGTGATTCATTATAAATGCAATCATTAGACGAACTCTTTGGAAAGTATAAACTTTCGTCACTCCCGATTATATGATTTGCGATGATATCAGTTAATATATATAAGACAGATCATTTGGATATTTCCTTCAACTTTTGATACAGACTTTTTTAAGCCTAAGATAGTTTTTCAGGTATAGTTATCTTCACTGTGATTATTTAGCTGCCCTTATCAGTCGAATTTATACGATAAAAACCCTCTTTCGCCAATTTTATTTTGTCTCCATTTTGAGTTCCAGCAGGAATTTTTACCTTCTTTGTCTCACCGTAAATTGTTTCCACATTAATTTCGGTTCCTAAAATAGCATCGAGAACCGAAACTACTTTTTAAATGAGTGAATCATTACCTTATCTTCTAAAGAGTGGATGCTTTCTAACTGCGACTTTCACAATTAAGTCTGCTTCAAGATGCCCTTTTCCTTTAAACCGAAGAGTTGCTCCATTGTCTATGCCTCTCGGAAATGTAATCTCCTCCTTTGCCTTTATCATTTATACTCCTTGACCAGAACATTGTGTACATGGAGAACTAATTGTTTGACCTGAACCTCCACAAGCGTGACACTCAGCTCTCATGATCATAACACCCTGATGGAAGGTCATAAACCCTGTTCCCTGGCAAGTCTGGCATTTTTGAGGTTTTGATCCTGGCTTGGCTTTTGTTCCCTTACAAACACTGCAATTGCATCGTTTACTTATTTCAACTATCTATATTAAAAACAATTTACCTTTGTTACCCCATTGACAGATTCAGAAAATTATAGGTCTATCTTTATATTAATATCCTCAGCAAATTCACTATGTCCGCCTCTTCCTCTGCTTCTCCTATTGCCTCCCCCTCCAAAGAGGTCTTAAAAGATAGATTAAAAGTCATTCATGTTTACATTTGCGCCGCGACGAGAATTGGCCCCTCCATTGCGAAAATGATTAAAAATATCCTCTTGATTTGCTCCTTAGAAAGGATTTTACTCGGCTGAGCCAGTTTGATCGTAGTTTTTCCTTTTTTATGCATTAGACAGCACTTCGTATGCGCTTGATCATGAGTCGTGTACTTATTGGCTTCTGCAAATTTGTCCTTTGCGTTGGGACTGCTGTTTTTATCTGGATGCAACTCCTGTGCGAGTTTGTAGTAGGCCTTTTTGATGTCACTTTGGGAAGCGTCCTTACCAACACCCAGGACTTCTGGACTATTAAATCGTTGATTTACAATAGAGGTCTCGCTTGTGTTTTGTGCTCATGGTATAGGCTAGTTTGAAAAAAGTAGACGAAGCTCTAAGTAGCTTTTGCCCAAACATTTTGGTTCTTAATTAAAATATAATACGAAAAATTGTCTATAATGGAAGACTATCAAGATATTGAGTGGAAATATGTCCCAAGTAATGCAAAATTAATAAAATTAATTAATATGGTCTTTCCTGCATGCCATTATTTAATTTATCATCATTTAAAAAGCCATCAGCATCTTAATTAAAATGGTAGTTATTCAAAAGGAATAAAGATGTACGGAAATTATTGTACATCTTTCTTCAAATTATTCAATATCTCTTCCTTTTTCTTGCTTTCTCACAGTAACATTATTTTATAAAGATATAAAAAAGGTCAATAAAAAGCCGTTATCAATGATATTTGAATATTTTTTCATATCTTTATGCTTTAATCAATGCAAAAAGTAATATCAACAGTCAATCTTTTGAATGCTCACAATATTCTTACTTAAAATTTGATGACGGCTAGCGATCGTTGTAATGATTGGAATCGGTATAGTCAAATTATACTATTAGGGTTGGATCTCACGATAGTGGCAGAGTTTATTTTCGTCTTAAACTGCAGACGTCGTTGGAAATTTAACCCTAACCGCTTGCCTAAATTTGTTTACAATTTTTTTGGCTGTACTGTAGCTCATTTTTGCCTGTTTTGCAGCCTAAGAATATTTTATTAGTATACCTTCTTCATACTGTAATTTTGAAGAGTAATCAACTGCATGAGAGTAAATTTTTGATCTTCTTTAATTTTATGAAAAGCTCTCTGTTTCAGTGTCATGGACTCAGGTTCAGTTCGTAAGGATGAAAAGCTGCTGTTTTTTGGGAATTTTGGAGTGATAGATTGCTCAAAACCCTATGAAGTGAATTTTGCCATTGTTGATGTTTAATCTATTAGTATAATTAAAGGTATACAGGAGTCTATAAGTAGAATTATATCGAATCAGTTATTAGGTCATAAGTTATAACGGCGTAAATTGAATTATCCCATCTTTATATATTCTTGAATATCAATCAAAAATAGGGATTTAGAGTGATTAAATTTTTAAAAATATTTTAGGATAATGAAAGTATTGAAAGCTTTCATTTTTATAAAATAAATTTACGAGAAATATCAAATTTATTTGATATTAATGAAGAGGTATTATATATATTCAGAACAATATGCTAATCAAACAAATTTTAAATATAAGGAAATCATATACAAATTAGAGTTCACACAATTATAATTCAATGTAAAATTAGAAGTAAAACAAAGTTATCAACCTCAATATTTCGGCGCTCCATACGTATATGGTCAAAGAGGATGATTACACCTCCACTGACGAAATGAAAGTAAGCCTCATGTCGGGATAAGCAGAAATTTTGGGCATAGAATTAAAAAAACATTATCCCCTCAAGTTTAAAATGCCGTGCATTCTCTTAATCTTTACTTGGGAGGGATGTGAGGTAAAAGTAGAATGGCCTGAGGATAAAACAAATCGGAGTAGCGATTAATGGTGCGACATTACTCTCAATAATCACCTATCTGAAAGTCCAATGATCAAATACCTCAGTCTACACTATGATCTCACTATTGCTAGAAAACTCGCTCATTAATAGGTTAAAAGAGGGCCTCGATTGGCCATAGTTGGTGGATAAAACGTGGGTACCAATTTTGTCTCTCGCTTGATGCTAAACTATACAGGCAAATTGAACATGCGCCCAATTTTTGTGGATTTGGATCTTGATAATTCTATATTTCTGGATGGTGCGGTGGGTGCCGCAGCCTATCAGTATCGTGTAACTACATCTGATGACCTCTTTTAAAAATGCGATAAGATTTGCTATATTTATGGTAACCGTAAAATACGAACTAGTTCCTTCATGAAGATGGCTCGTCAATTAGTTAAATATACAAATATAAGATTAGACAATGGTAAACTTGATTTTATCCAGAAATGCAGAATCTTAAATGGAAGGGCTGTAATAATTAAATTTCCACTTTTGCCGCCGGAATTATCTTGCAATGTCCTAAGATATCTGACGAAAAAAAATATTTGAAAGAAATGCTTGCTGAACTATTAACTGCATTTGAAATTACTCACGTGGTAATTATAGATAATCCTGACATTTCAAGCTTTCTAACCAGAAATTGCCCCAATATACAAAGGTTCAACACTTCCAAGCTCTAGGGTATTGAGACCCTTTTGAAAATTCAAAAAAAGAATAAAATAAACCGTTATTTTGGTTCGGATCCCACTTAATTCATCGTGGTAAAGATTGAGTTAGTAGTTCTTTTCTAACTCATCGAGGGCGAACACAAATCTGCTTACGTGCGAAAGATTGACATTAAGACGTAGTTAGTCAACAAAACCGCAATATCAATCCTGTCAGCTAAATGTAAATTCAATATTATGCAGTAATTGCTCAATAAGATCCTGAAGAAACAGCTAAACGCATATCAGAAAGCCCTGTCCTTTACGGATGCAGAATTTATAAGATCAGCGATTAAGATGTCACTTTCTAGGTTCCACCCATTGAAAATTTCTGGTAAGAATGCAGGGGAAAACTTTGGGTGAGCATGATAGCAGAGAAGATAAACTCATGATACGAATTTTAATCCCGTTATTTTCATATTATCGACAAGACATGAGTAAGAATCTCGGTATATAATCAACACTTGGCAAGCCTTCATCGAAAGAGTTTGTCCGTATTAAGGCTAAACTAAAAGAACATGAAGCAAAGTCGAAACAATATGATTCACTTTGCTACGACATTGATGACTGCAAACATATGCACTCGATTGTGCCATATGATAAGTATAGGAAAGCATCAAAGAAGGATTGCAGGCAAAACTCTTCTCCAGCCAAGCTGATTCGCTCAAAGAGTCGAACAGCACAGAGTAATCGTAAGACAGATGAATCTAACGTGCAACGAAATATTAGTGACCTCTACTGTGAATTGATGACAATCAAATCTGAGTACAAAACCTTAAAAAGCTCATATAATGTGCTGTTAGTTTAGAAAAATTAGCTGACTGCTCGTGAACAAACAGAACGTGATACGGCTGGTATGGAAATATAGAAATGCCATAAGGAATTGGAGAAGGAAAGAAAGAACGGGAAGTTGATGCAACAGGAAATAGAGAGAATAAAGAAGGAGTGCTACAAAATATTGGAGACTTAACGTTTTAAACAAAAGAAATTAGAAGAAATTATACAGGAGAAAGGTATCGCTCAATTTATGCAGATTTAATGATTGCCTTCCTCAGAAATTAGATTGACAAAACTAAGAAAGGCGTAGAGACAACACTGCCCTCTGCGAATCAGTCTGCCTTAAGCTTTCTAAATAATCCACCCCTGTTTAACTACGATTTTTTAAAAAGCAGTTTCAATGAATCTGTATCTAGCAACGTTGTGATTGAATAGGGAAGTTTCATAAGTAAATCAAAAGGCAAACATGATGAGGATTCTTTAAGTTTTAGTCGTGACAAATCAAAGGAGATGGACAGTATTCACAGCCTCCTGACTAGCAACGATCTTGCAAATGGTAATTTCACTAAAAAAGATTTAGTCATCTTGCAATCACATTAATAAAAGAGGTATTTGTATATTAATTAAGTGAGCCTTCATAGTGCTTAACCTTTTAGCAAAGGGAGGATTAATAAAATGTCTTTGGTCATTAATCAAAAAAATAGGAAAAGGACAGCAGATTAAAAGAGGAGAAGAGAAAAGGACCACCCAATATGTCAAAGCAGTTCGTTAATAAGCAGAAAGGGAGTCGTCAAAATTCAACCCGCTTGGTAATTATGACTGATGAAAATATTGATATTAATACGTGCGAATCGTCAGTAGGCACAAAAAAGAATACAACTTATAGAGCCCCTTCCAGATTTCATAAAAAAACACCCACAAAAAGAAATAAGCCATGAGTTATGCTCAAATTATAATGATCTATTGATATTTGCATCACACTTTTTTTGTTTTCTGCAGATCTGCCAGAACAGATTCAGTTTTTTGTTGAAGTTCCAGTAGGTATGGATGAATAGCTTTAAAGATAACAGTAGCTCCATTGTTGGCGCGTGGATAGAATAGCCAAATGTATAAAAGGAATTTTAAAGCGTAAAAGCCTGGCACAAACTTCAGTATGAACCACAGATTCTCATCCACAGTTGTTATCAATCCAAATACTATCCAGTATGTTAGCCAAATCTTTTTTTGTTCTTAATTGTTACGATTGATAGCCTGTGTAGAGAATCAAATACTTTGAAGGACATGTATGCAGGATAGATCATGCCAAACAAGGTGGTAAGGATACTAGCGGCGATTTATAAGAGTGCCAATGCAATGATAATCAATATTACCAAGATAAAGATGTAGGAGGGACGAATACCGATTGATTTGTGAAGAGTCGATAGTATGGGGAATTCCTCAAGATCTTTGTCCAGATTAGCAGTAAGAGAATTAATCACAGAGATGAAATCGGTCATTTCGAAATGAGTAATGATGGATATAATACAAAAGCACTTTGATAGATCAAGAATTTAATTTAAAAATTAGTATGTCCTAAACCAATTAATAGTAGTTTGACATTAATCTTCATTTAAATAGTTAAAGTGAAACTTAAATAATCAAATAATCAAATGGACCAGCTCAATTAAGTGGTAAAGTTTATTCTCTATCGTTGTCGCGAGAACAACACCCCTATAACTGAAATCATGGCCAACTTCATAGCGCAAACTATTTACAATACACGTTTCTCCACCCTTATTCAGGAACTGAGAAGTTCTATCTCTAAGATAAACTGTCAGAATCAGAAATGCGCGAATTGAAGGAAGCAGCCATTAAGAAAATCTTCTCAAAGGATTCACTAGAAATGAAGATCATCACGATGCAAATTAGTACCTAATATCTCATATAGACTATGATACTGAGTTCCTCGAGGGTGAGTTAAAGAAACAGACGGAAACCCAAAACTAAGCTATTTCTTCAGGAGAGCGTACTGATGAGGTAATCAATCATTAGGTCAAAAACGCTAAAGATTTTGAAGGACTGAGCCAGCTTTACAAAAAAATATACAACTACCTACTCTTCAAAAATAAAGCTATCACTGATAATAGCAAAACTGAGGAAAATCAAGGCAAGATAGAAAAATAGGTAGCTGCAGCCTTGGAAAGTGTGATACCTCGAGCTGCTTTAGCACCTTTCGTCACTTTAAGCTCAAGTGAGAAGCTCCTTCAGCTCGTGGAGCTCTCAAATCTTGTTATCGGCATTCGTTTGTTTAACCAAGAGATCGGAAAGGGTGGTTCTGGGCTGTTAAAAGTGAGTGACCTCCTCAATAACGAGGCTAGTGCCATAAAAGCTGAAATTTTCCGTGAAGTATAAGACATCACCGAGCAGTGTTAAAAATATGGTCAGATATTCAAAGTTTATCAGAAGGGGAAAATTGATCTGCAACCAAATGAATTTAAGAGACTGAAGAATGAACTCACCTTTGTTCGGCAATATAAGTCCTTTCTGATGAATCTGGCATAAGAAATATAATCCTCAGAAGGTGCATTTGAAAGCAACTCTTTAAAATATAATAAGGAGATAGAGGACCTTCGCCAACTTCTGGGATCTAAATCTAGTGCTCCCAAGGAACAAGTTTATCCAAAATTCGCTATAATCGCCCAATCTTATGTCTTAATTTTTGAGGAAAGAAAATACTTTGAGGACAAAGTTAAGTTTTATAATCTCTTAAAGGAATTTCGAAAATCATTTCCTCTAAGTCTTTCCCAAAAGTTTTACTAAAAAATTGTTGATCTTTTAGGAAATATTGCTCCATAAAACATAGATCTTATTGAAGAAGATCCAAACACTGGAATATAAATATTTATGCAAGCCAACTCTCCAGATTTCATGCAGAAAGACTGTGACTACTTGGGTTTTTGCATATGGTCTCTAGTAAAGCACAATGGGTATAATATTAGATTAATTTAGTCTTCTCATTCCAGGTGAACCTGGATTAGGAGTTTACAAATACAAAGATAAGAATTGTGTTTTCAGTTCAGTAGAGGGAATTCTCTAGTTTATGAGAGAACCCTAAATCTTTATTCTGGGAGTTATAGAGCAATGCAGAAAGAACCCCGAACTTATTTATTTCTTGAGGCTAGAAGATTCTTTTAAAAATGTAAATACAATCCTATTTAGGTAAAACTAAGTTTAGTAAATCAAGCTGTTGAAGGCGGAATAAAAAACAAGCTCATGGTCGATAAGGGTATCGAGACACCTATACACTTTGTCTAAAAGAATATCGATCCCAATTACTGCTGGAATTAGTGGGAGCTCAGAAAAAAAGCGATTCAGATGGCCAATATTCGAAAAACTCAAACGGTTGGATATCAGACCATACTTTCGAACTTCAGAGTGGATAGTGATACTCAAACCTATCTCAAGAAAGATGCCTAAACTAATACTATAAAGAATGCTGGAACCCAGTATAAGGCTGAGAAGCACTCTATTGGTATTTGATCTCATTCAATTATTCATATATTAGAATAAGTATGAAATAAGTTGATCGTAGCAAGCCACAACGTTCGTATTCTAGGCATATCGAAAGAAATTCAGTATATATTGTATAACAGTAGACCAAAGAGACGAAGAACCATATTCAATAGAAAGCTCTCATGAATATTTCTACAGTAGATCTAAAAAATATTATTGCACAACAACAAAAATAATTGCAGTAAAAACAGTAACAAGAGAAGAATGCTAATAAAATGTATCATATTGACAACTTCAAATTGATGAATAGCAAAGCCCGAGTGATTGAGGCACAAAAGATATATGAAAATATGAGAATTAAATTCACAAAAAGACTTATTGCTTTATGTACTGGATATATTCAATACTCAGACGAAGGAAATTAAGAAAGTTCAATCTTCTATAACGAGAATGGACTCAGCCCTTTCGATATTATGCTACTTAAGTTAGCCAAAAATGATTGTTCCTACGAAGCTATGTAATTTAAATCTTATGTAGTTGCATGATCTGCTTTATGAGTATCGAGGCCAAAAGTCCCATTATCTTTTTACCCTGCAGTCACTTCTTACATCGTGATTGTGCTATTCAGCATTTACTCTATTCTAGAGAATGCCCAAGTTGTAACGAATAAATTGATTTAATTCAACTGAGGAAATAAAATCTTAATAAGATGGAGTCATTTGAAAAGATATTCTCAAAGTGATTCAAATGGCAATCTTATTATTAAAATATTTAAAAAAAAAAAAATTTTTAAGATTTGGATAAAAATTCAGATCAGTTGCTCATAAATGGATGATTAACTTTGCACCTTGGCCTCGATTGATGAAATTAAAGAATTGGACAGCTCATTTTTAAAAATAATTGAAGGATTTTGGCTTTAATTTACTGCCAATCTGTTGTTTTTTTGCACTTTTGTATGTGATTTCTTCTATCTTTTCATGTTTTTGCTAGGTTTTTGCTTTTTTATTTGTTTTTTACTTGAACTCTTGCAAATCTTCTCTTTTTTTGATAATTTTTAATTTGAAGCAAAATCCATATTTTATTTTTGCTCAATGGATACTTTTTTAACTGCCTACTAATGCAAATTCTCTTATATTTTTCCTCTTTCAATCATCATTTCCTCTGGCAAGTCATTGATTATTTGATCTTCATGTTTCTAATTTGCTAACGAATTGTTTGTAAACTGTTATCTTTACTGCACTGCTTGTACAGAGGCCCTTAGCTGCTGAAACCCCTCAATCTACAATAATCTTTCAAATATTTCACCTAAATTAATCTCTTATTACTCTATTAAAGATTGTAAAGAATATATTCTAGCTCAGCCTTCACGCTCCTTTTTGCGCAGCCACATGATCGTGTGTTAATAAGTTTTTTTAACCAATCAACAGTTGCGTAGTTGACTGCCTCGGCTATATTAAAACCACAATTGAATCCACAGTGATAAGCTCCACCAAATACAAGCATAATTTCTCCTGGGTTATGGACAACCCTCGAAATTTTGATTTATTTCTTTTTTTCAATAAGAACCTTTGGATTAATAAGAAATGTCTTATGACGCAGGAATTACTTGCATTGATGATACTGATTTTTGTAATGGTCTCGAGCCTCATCTTCTAGAAGATAGCTGTCAGATTAGGCAATTGAGTACCATACTTTAGGAGCACCTTCATGGATATAGTTGATTGCTGATAAATCTAGATCTTCTTTATGCCAGCTGAAAAAAGCCTTCCAGGTCCCAATATAGCAATAAGGTTCATTAACTCCTCGAACTCTTTCGGCAAAGGCGTATTTAAGAAGAGAATCAAGGCAATTAAAATTCCAATCTTTTGCAGTGGCATCCATCAAGGTTCCAGTAAGGTCAGCTCCGTAGATAGGAGGAGAATATGTGATAGTTTTCCAAAACTAAATAACAAAAAAAGTACTAAATGTTATTTTTGTTCCACAGTCTTGTTCTCTACTTTGCTGCTTTCTTATAAGGAGTATTTTTTGTAAGCTTTGAAGCTCATCTTGGGCTGTACGATATTCTTGACTTCAAAATATCCCCCTAACCCTTGAACATTCTGTTAGATTGCGTTTTTGACGATAAGATGCTCTAGCTTTTGCTAATAATCGACTGATTGAGCTTTCCAGGTGGATGGAGGGACAACCTGAGTGACTAAGATGTTACTTTAACCATTCCGTAGTCTTTTTTGTAGATCTAATCCAAAAAATGCACATATTAGCTAAAATGACTAAACTCCTCTTCCGTTGGATAAAGAACAGGGCAACTTTGCATTTCCATTTTTTAAATATAGAAAGTACAATTACTGGATAATGATATATAAACATCAAAATTATAAAAGATGATATCCCTCAATGATGAAAGAAAATATTAACTCAATGACCATAAAGGACGATGTATTATTCAATCAAAGGTATTTTTACACTCTAGTATTACAATTAAAGATTTGTAGCTTATTAAAAAGAAAATAACGATTCCCAGGATTAAATCTCAAAGTTATTATTTTCAGCAGAGAAATTAGGACTCAATTGATGATTACAATTATTTTTATTACATTTTTGTTTTTTTCAGTTCAAAGTAACGAAAGGACTTTTCCATTTTTATTTTTGAAAAATAAGCTAACTGTTATATATAGCATGACAATCTAACTTATTTATTCGTTAATTTACGATTAGAAAAACAATGGGAAATCTGATGCCAAACAACGATATTGTGATTGACGTGCTTCCCCCCTCCTCCAAGCTATTCAACTTTCACAGCGATGGACTGTTGCAAGCGAGCTATCAGACGCTTACTTGTCCATCTTACATTCATCTGGGGGACAACCACTTACTACAATATTCTCAGCGAAGTAAATATAGTGAGAGGCAATACTAAATTAATATGAAAGAAGAGTTTGGACATCCCACTCTCTAGCTAAAGAAGATTTCTGAAAACAGTCATGAGATATGGAAATCTCTAGCTGTTGATGAGCAAGTCGAACTTAAAGAGGGTGATAACATTAAGCTGGCAGACATCGAATTCACAGTCAAAAAAATATGCCGTAACTACGGTGATTTGGAGGGTTTGCATGATAATCTTAACACTACTCTTTCAGAAGTGGATATAAATGAAAACCTTAATCTCGGCAATTCTATCAGACGGGGAGCAAACTCAAGGAACCTTAAAAGAAGCAAATATATCGAAAGAAGCATGTGTAAAAATTAATCAGTTTCAAGTCTCGGTGGGGATGACAATTCATAATTTTGCAGAGTCTGCTTCTGCAGATAGTCAACTGAGAAGAACCCTCTGCTGAGTATATGTAAATGTTCAGGTACGATAAAAAATATCCATTATGGTTGCCTCAAAGCTTGGATTACATCACGTTCCAAAACCAGAGCTGGCTAAAATTATGAATACTTTGAGTACGATCTGAGTTGTGATTTATGCAAGTTTAAGATTGACAAGGTGATAGTTCATAAAGACAGGAAATTCGTGGTCTACAGTGAAACGTTTATGCATCCACCCTATGTTGTACTGGCTTATCGTAATGAAAGCAACAAGGTCAAGGAATTTGTGATCAATTTTTACAATAGAAGAGAAGTTAATTTGGGTAGAGGACGTTGCGATGTTATTTTGCCGGAGAGATTAATCGCTATGGAGCACTGTGAATTTATATATGAAGATGGGAGACTGTTTTTAAAAAACTACGACCCAGCCTATGGCACTCTGGTATAACTGAAATAAAGTTGTTATTTCACCTCTTAAAACGAGTTATAACTAATGATCAGCAATCATCTAATCAGAATAAAGAACAGCAGCCCATCAAGTTGTTGTACATAAAATTTAGTCCAGCTAAAAATCATCAGTTCGGATTGAAGTGATCTTCATACTTTATCAGTGTTATTATACCTTAAATTATACATAACCAACAAAATAAGTAATTAGAATGAATGCTTTATTTAATGAATTAAAGATGAGATTCACTTAACTTTGAATGTAAGATATTTTTTGCGAAGATCGCTGGAATCGCTTCCTTTCCATCTCTTGAGCAACTCGGGGTTTTTGCCAAGCAGGTCATCTTATTCTTGAGTCCATTCAACACTGTGGTCACCTGACAACAGATTATGAAGAGAGGTTAGATCGCCAGACACAGAGTCCAACTTATGAAGCAATGATGGCACAGTTGTATTGTACTATCTGGCAAGCACACTGACGATAGTTGCCATTTCGGGCAAGGTGAGAGGATCGTTGCTGATATTTTGACTTTCTGCTTCCATTCTAATTTAATTATAGCGGGCGGGCATATACCATTTAAATTAATAATTGGCATGCGATCCTGCTCTGGATATAACCCAAAGATCACTGATTAAATATTGATGCCGATTTATATTAACTAGCAAGATAGATTACCCTTTTAAAATTAGCGCTATTTTTATGAGCATTATGCTATAACTATGCAAATTAAGTCAATCATAGGAAATGAAATTATTCCCCACTGAGTTTGAAGATGATACTTTCTATCAGATGACTCATGAAATGGGCGTACTCATCACCGCCATCTGTCACCGTTTGACAACCCGAATTGACCTTTGCCATGTGTCTCTCTTCATCTTTCACGCATATGCAAAAATAGTGTCTTATCACCATTTTGATCGTTTTCTTTTTAGCTGTGCTTCTATACTGATTGCGACTAAACTAACCTAAAATGGCAAGTATCCGATTGATATCATCAAAGCCATGCGCCAGATCTTAAGATAAAAGAAGAAAATATAGGGATTGGAATAAGATCCACCAGAAAAATTGAATCTTTTACTGACAAAAATGATTGAAGCTGAAATTAAAATCTTGATCAACATTGGATTTGATTTAGACATCGAAGTTGCTCTCTATTGGCTGAGGTAGTGGTCCAACAAGATCCAAGACAATCATTTAATTAAAAAAATGGAGGATCAATTGACTCTTTTATACCAAACAAATGTTGTTATTTACTACCCACCAATAGATTTAGCGATTGCTTCTTTGTTGATGGCGCTTAAAAATGAAGAAATACCATTATAAATATGCAATTGGGAGAAGTAATTTAAGGAGTTCGTGAGGGAGTCCTCCATAATGGTACCCGAAATACTCCAAGAATATACTTATCGTAAGCGTCATCTCTACCAGAAGTGATAAATAAATCATATGTATTTTTTTAATAGTGAATTAGAAACGATGTTTATACAGGATAATAATCAATCCTTTCGTAGTTGCCTAGCGATCACCATTACCGCAAGTAGCATAAGGATAAAGGTAATCATTGATACTATCTTTGAATCTTGACTTGAACCATTAAAGATGAGAGCAAAACCACGATCGTTGAAAGGATCTTCAGGGATAACCACACTGAATGAATCATTTAAACAGCTAAGAACTATTAAATCAGAAGGATGAAGAATGACCTTCGTATAGTTATTTGTAGAAGGTTATGGATATCTAAAGTGGATAGGATAATCCATACTATACTTTCCTACTCCCACCTCTGTCATCTTGTCCATGCCGAGACTATACCGATAGTAATATTGCTTGGAGAAATGCTAAGGTTTTTCAACGTTAATGACCTAATAATGCTAAACAGATCGTAATTGGTCAACGTCTATATAGCTGCTTTCTGGTAGTATTTCTTCGATACTAATTTAGCAAAAGCGAGAATCGACATTCATATTAGTTTATGGGGTGAGTTAGAGTGTAAAATTAATTTTTTGATGAAGTCCCTTTCCAATAAGTTTTCTTGTGGCTACATTTTTGACTGAGGATCCAGTCTTTTAGGTTATTAATTAATATTTGATTGTGTATTGCTCCTCATCAATATTTATCCTTTAAATGTGGGTAAACACATAGTCAATATCTAAACTTTATAGAGACCATTTTTTAAATTATTAGTTTAAATTGAGAGTGAGAGTGTAGCTTTATTCAAAAGGAAGAGGAATTTAGAGATGAGAAGACTTCAAAAAGGTTAATAGAATTTCTTAGAAAACTATTAACTTTTATGGAGAATATTTGTAATGCAGTTTATTCTTGAAGTAACGGTAACCCAAAAATGTTGTCGTTTACTGCAACACATAAGCCCGCTTTAAATCAATTAGCTACAGCCATGATGGTAAAGACTTTTCTGAAGACGATTAGAGCTGACAATTTGTTCTAAGATCCAGTACATCTTCATTGTTGTTGATAATCAGTTTGCAACCACTTTAGGAATGCTTATTTGAGATGTGAACAGCTGTAACATTGATGGTTTGGGCGATAACCGCGAGTGTAAGTAGAGTGGCCAAGTGATAAAACAATTTCATGATAAATTATTATAAATTAATCAACAATGATGAAAACCATCATTCAGCTCGGAAAATATCTATCCTTCAATCTTGAATAAACCTCGTCCACCAAAGTTAATAGCCATTGTTTTGGTTTTACCATTTTATGCACCAACAGTCGTAAGCGTTGCTCAATTTCTTCTTTAGCTAAATAGCGCTTTATCAGTTAATAACTTAATATCTTTTCAGTCTATACGCTGATTGACAACTTATTCTCAGCAAACCATTTTCGAACTACATTATTCATATCCATCTGTATGAATATACCCACCGCATTTTCCTTCATTGGCGATGAAAATAAACGCTTGGGGCTCAGTGTTTTCTGAACTATTGTAGGGGGATTTCCCGATTTCCATGTTGAATTATTGAATATCTTCATGCGCGAACTTACTATTGGAGTACTGACGTAATCAAAATCCACAGAATTACTTTTTTTATTTTTTTTGTTAGTTTACACTAATTTTTTATCTTATGGAGAGGCAAAAATATTCCGATACACGTCATTTCTTTTGGATTTGACTGCCTTTTAGGTTTGAGGAGTAAAAATATTAATTTTTTAAAACTTACCGATATCATCCTAAATTTTGATGTATTCTTATTTTTGGAGAGAGGGATGCTAATCAAATATCTTCTTGCGAGGAGTGCTTGAATTAAAATTAGATTTTATGCTGCCTCCCTTCCACTATTTGAGTTTTTTGAGCTCTCTCTCGATCGATTGACCAACACTCTTCATATATTCGGCTTTTAGTCTTCCTTCTTGCAAATATTCTTCCCTGGGCTATAGATGAGTCTAAATTAAAATTATAGTTACTTTATCCTCTTCGTGTAGATATTTTTAATGGAGTGATCTGGCAGGACTGAAATTAACTTTACTGGCCATCGCTTCTAGTTAAGTTTACTATTTATGTAACTTCATCTTGCTCACAACGCAAAATTTACATGTTTTTTCAGGTTTTTGTATCTATGTTCTGTAAGAGTGCTATAGCTTCTATGACTCTTATGCCTTCAGCTTTTGTTAATAGTTGTGAGTTGATAAAGCATTGTACTAGTCAAAAATTTACTAAATTTCCTTTTCTTCAACCCGTCTCTATTTTTTAGAAAAATAAGGAGATTCACTATATTTCTGCCTTTCGAGGCTGTGAAGCTCCAGATTTCTAATCAACTATTCCTTCTGCTCAGTGATAGGACTTCCTAGAAACTTGGGATTGCTACATTTTCTCTTCATTGCCTCTGGTTCTGCATAGTTAGCATAATTTCTCTAAGATACTTGAGATTATTTTTGATTGATTAGTTAGCATGGGCTATCTTCAATCTCCATCTTCCCACTTTGCTCTTTAGTATATGTCTAGATGCGACTATTGTTAGATTTTAACTCTTAATTTTATCGATTTAATGGTTGATCCCAAGTATTAAATCGATCGATGATGGATTCATTATTGGATTTTTTATTGTCATCTTTTGTTACAAAATTACAATCTTGTTCGATTTCATAAAATTAATATGTGTCACCCTGCTGCGGATCGGCCTGTGTGCTGGTATTTAAATCTTTAAACATACAGGGATTGAATAGCCGATACTCTCCTTCTTTCAGAGACGAAAATGAATCCTCATGCTCCAGCTAGCTGTTCATTGATGCTATTAATAAAAATTATTAAGCTAATAAAAGGAGAATAATCCTAAGATCAATCAGAGAATAAACAATTCTCAACATACTAATGAATAACAGTAATTTTGCAAAAAATAAAAATATCTGCTAACTTTATTACTTTTTACTTTGATTGATCAACTATCTATTTATTTGTCCTTCAATATTCTATATCATATAATTATTTTAAAAAATAGAAAATGAGCCTTTCCAAACACAAACGCAGCAATTCCAAACAATTGCCTTTAGAAAAAGACAAGCTTGATGATAGCAACGTTATCTAATAACATGTACGCCGCATTGATGGGTAAGAACTAGTCAGAAAATACACTAAGTGCGGATTGTTGGGAAAGGGAGGTTTTGCCAATTGCTACATCACTGAAAATATGGAAACCAAACGTCGTTCAGCAACAAAAATAGTGCTAAAAGAAGATCTTAAGACGCACAGAACTCGCCTAAGACTGGCCAACTAAATCCGTCTTCATAAGACCCTACATCATCCCAATGTGGTTGAGTTTTAACATTGTTTCGAAGACAAAGATAATGTGTATATCTTTTTGTAGCTTTGCTCTAACCAGTCTTTGAACGAACTAATCCACGTGAGAACTAATTTCATAACCCCTGAGATTCAATCATTCATGTATGGTATTGTCAGTGGCGTAAAATATATTCATTCTCAACGTATCATCCACCGCGATCTAAAATTAGGAAATATTTTTATTGATGGGAAATTCAATGTTAAAATTGGAGATTTCGGACTTGCAACCAAACTGTAGTTCAAAAAATAATGTAAGCGCACAGTTTGTGGAACACCCAATTATATCGCTCCTTAAGTTCTTGAGGGCAAAGGATATCACTTTTAAGTGGATATTTGGAGCATTGGAGTTATTCTCTACACCTTTTACTATGGTGTACCTCCATTTGAAACTGAAGATGCCAATGCTACTTATCAAAGGATCAGATAATGTAACTATATAATTCCCAAGACTATGACTGTGCCTAATGAAGCTGTGACTTTAATCACTCGCCTACTTCTTAGAAATCCGGCAGATCGTCCGACTCTTGATTAAATTCTTTCCAGTGATTTTATGCAACTCGGTCAAGGAATTTTAAAAGAATTACCTTCTGTTTGCAGTCGTAAAGCTCCATCCAAAAAGGAGCTTACCTGCACTAGAACCCTCAAACCAGAAATAATTGCCAAGCCTGAAGCCGGAGCAGGTTAATCTCTTCGTGATTATGTGGTCGAATTCTAATAGGTTCTGGAGGACACTTTTTATTACCGATTAGCTAATGACCAATGCGGTATCCTTGAAAAAGATGTACAAGTTCTTTTCAAAAAAGGAGATGGACAATATTGTATTAAATCACTGACCAACAACTATTATGAGGAAGATGCAGGGGAAAGCGATCTTAAGTATTTGCTGATGGGCCGAGAAAGAAGGTTCAACTTACTAGACGACGCCTTTGTAGGAAAAAACGATAAACATGTTTTTGTGCGCAAGGTGCAAAAAATCAACGGCAATTGCAATTGCACTCTGCTGAGATTATCAAATAAGATAGTACAGTTTTTAATGGATGACAGCAACTATGTTTATATGACCAGTGGAAAATTATTGGAAATTGTCTGTAATAAGGAAAAATAGATAAACTTAACCAAACTTATGACTGCTCCAACCAGTATAAAGGGTAATCAGGAGCATCTACAGTTAATTCGCAGAGTAATTCAGGAAATATAAAATAAAAAGGATGGAAGTAAATAAAATAGACCTTGAATTTATTGCCTCATTTAAATCAGCTTTATATTGTCTTTCAATTATTTTACTTTTATGTCAAGATCATTTTATGTAATAATGATATGATTGAAGGCAATAAAATTAAGCAAACTGAGTTATTACTGACAAAAAAAAGTCAAAGGTTTGCTGACTTTGTATTTTTGTTGAGGAAGCAAAGGAAAGAACGCTTTTTGTCTTATAGCCTTGGACGTACTTAAAACGGAATGAACATTTCTCAGATCAGAAAAGCAGGGCAAATCACTTCCTCTGTAAATCTGGAAGAGTTGAGTAGACATAAACGAATCGGTTACTCAAACCCACATGTAAGTAAATGTGAGACGCGACTATACTAAAAAAATTTGGGTGATAGTGCACTCAGATACAAATACAGGATCAGTGTAGGAAATAGATCATTTTATCATCAATATTAACTTCCTTCTCATTGTTTTTTACCAACACAGCAATAGCTAGATAAACATTTAAAATAATCTCGTCTGATTTCCGAACAATCAAGAATAGCAAGCAAACCTTTGAATGGATTTTAGCGAAGGATTCAAGGATAACAATAGATTATGGATGGTAACGATAGTCAATTCATAAAGGGATATAGTGGACAAAGAATATGGGGTATAAAGACAGCAAAATATCGAAGAGAATAACAAAAATAAGAAGAATAATCATAATAAGAAACTAATGAACAATCATAAAATAGGAGAAACTCCTTTCTAAACGATAGACAAATTAAAAGTCAATATTTTGAGGCAAAGAAGACATATTTAAAAGGACGTTAATTTAACGATGTTTCCATTCAACGCAGAGAATTTCCAATAAAGCATTCATAAAAATATAATAATGGTCAAGAAAGCAGCAGGTCATTTATATATGGTTTTGATTAAATGCCATCAATTTCATAAAATCCTGAACTATTGCAGAAGAAAACAGAGCGAAAACGGTAGCCAGGTAAATTCTATAAGAAAATACCTGAAAATGAAAAGCTCAATGACCTAATGTAAGAGCAACCACTCCTAGCCAAATGGTGATTATTGGTTATCTTAGTTCACCACTGATTCAATTATTAAAAGTTTATTATATCTCTATATCATGAAACAAGATGCACTCAGTTCGGTCAACGCAGCATCGATGTTCAGTGTGAATACCAGTTTGAATCCAGCTCAAAATCATAATAACTATAATTATCTGCATTCCTTTTATTAACAGCTCTTTCCAGACAGCAAGACATACCCTTATCTTTCCAAACTATTATTTTTACACTTCATCCTCCGAGAAAACGTTCTCGTTTACTCTTCTCACCGGGCAGAAATAAAATAAGTATGGATGCAGCTCGGTAAACAAATTTCGAGTGTGTTACCGGTCTTCATTATTGATTCATTAAGCAAAATGGATTAGATTCTAAATATCATGGGGTAAAGAAAACGAGCACTCATCTTTGACTTGAGTAGCATTTCAAATCAAGGTCTTAATTATCTCCTCAATAATCCTTTGGTAGACATGAGCTGGATTGTCGTCGAATCTAAGGATAAACCACTCCGACCAGAACTCTCTGATCTGTTTCCAATTATTTTTCATTAGGATGAAGAGGAAAAATACGATGATTTATTTGGATAAAAAACTGAAATTGCCAAGAAAATAGTAGAGAAATTCAATAAGGACAAGTTCAACGATATAGTGGCTTTTAATTTTAGTCAAACCCTTTAAAGTAAAGAATAGGAAGGTTTTTTGAAGACCTACCTTCAAATTTTAAGAGAGAAGATCACAGCTCAAGGTATTACTGTTCCTCTCTCAAGATGGAAAAAAATGCTGCAGATTTTACATTTTGTGGGGCTTACTAAACAAGAAGGTGGCTTTCGAAGACTTAGCTTGAGCGATTGTCTTTTAAGCCCATAGTGTTTAGGAAGGACGTATATATAGTTATAAACAATTTGTCGATGCAATTAAGAGACACTTCTAGAAATGATTCCTTACTTTGGGATTTCAAAATGGAGTAAACAGCTAGCAACTCATTTTTGGATAGAATCAAAACAAAAACAGTATTTTTTGTCCTTAACTGAAAAGCTGAAGGGTAAAGTCAGTTTCTTTTATCCATGTAGTAAATTTCCAGAGGCAGTTCGTCTTCTTTGCGAAAATGGATCTGCATGTAACACTACATTAACTAAGATTATCGCGTGGTGGGCCATGATAAAAAGCTAATGTCAGATAAATATATAGAGATTGAACAGGGAAAAAAATATCGATTGACTCTAAAATTTCGAAGTAACAATCAAGTTGTTGTACATTTTGGAGTGGCTTGTTATGATTAGAATAAAAATTTGATTAATCCAGTTCAAGTAGCAATTTAACAACGTAGATTTGCCGATACGAGGAAACAGCCGCACGCTTGGAAAAATTATAAGGGAATAAACTTGTTTTCATTTAAGAAGATAGACCAACCCTATCAAAATGGAAAAATTCCACCAGTTTTGGCTATGAAAGATGCATTGGTGTTTATAGCGATGGCTCTTTAAATCGAATTCTACCTCTTTCCGAAGTAATTTATTCAGAAACCGATTCCTATAGTCAGTAACCAAGTGCTGGCATATATTGCAATATTGCAGAAGATGGAATTGAACTGAATGAGGCAGGCCTGAAAATATTTAAATAATTGTAAAATTCAATAGTACTGGGAAGCACAAAACTTGTTAATCATTACGAAGGTGGAACATATGCAATTAATCAAACTCACACAGGAGTGCAGCAATAATGGAAGATCATTGAAGCAAACTATCAAGGTTTTTAAAGGAACAATTCAGGACATGAGTTTTTATTGGGCACAAAGTCAGTCAGAATAGTAGTGATGGCTAATTATAATTCAGGCTATCCTAATTTTAAGATTGAATTCCCAGGAGCTGAAGTGGATTTCAAATAGATCGAATGGCAAGTAAGTGAATGATGACATATGATAGTCTTGATGATGGGATGATTATTCATATGTATATTCTTTTATTCATCAAACATTAATGTTTTTATCTTGAAACCAATTAATATCAGTAGAGTATGATATAGATTTTAGAATTAGATTAAGGAAGAAGTTTTATATCATCGATTTAATTATTATGACGCAGAAGGGAATGGATCTCAAAGTTTTACTATTTTTATGCAGGACCTTATGGAATAGCTCGAAGACGGATATGCCTATCAGGTGATGGCTCTAGAAATGTAAATCGAGGACAAGGGGAGTGATAATAGTAAGATTTAAAGCATCTCTCGTCTCCTTCAACTCTATATGGTTTATCATTATAAATGTAGATGGGTGTTGAGATATTGGAAAGCAAGGGTGATTCTCGCTACAAATACTTTAGCCTTAAAATTCAGAATTTGATGAAAAAACCTGTAATTTTACAGGAGATGTATCGAGCTTCCTCTTCTCTCCTGCAATCGTAGACTCCACAAGATGTAAAAAAGGCTCAACTTGGTGAAAGACAATAGGATTATCGTTTACAAGTATTTCTCAGTCACGAATTCGTAAACTAAAGAAAAGTCAAGTAGATTGTAGATACAGCTTAAAATAAACTTAAACGCTTATAGAGTCGAGTTCAAGGATCAATGATAAGTCAGGATAAGTAATTGGATGAACGCATAAGAAGGAGAAAGATGCGTTCGGATGCAGGTAGCATTGAGAAGTTTAAAGTAGTCCGGGGACAAGTAGTGGAATGCAACCTTATAAATCAAAAGATGGATGATTTCTTTGATCCCTGGGATCTGAAGTTAAAGACGAAGCAACTGGACATAAACGCAAATAGAGAGAATAAAAGACCCAATTGAATTATTTATTACTATAATCATTTATCAAGATGCTTTATATTGCGACGATGACGGTACTACTTCATGTCCGATTCCTCTGGTTTTTTGGGAGGTGGTTCGGTGGAGTGATGCTGAATCAATTTTTTAAGTTATTTTATCCTGATTTCATTAAGCTTTAACTATTTTTATTTTTCCCTAATCATGAGTTCTTTCTTTTATTCGTCAAGCTTTTTTGAACTCAGCTAGTTCTCAATGGTCTGAATCTTATCATACCAAGTACGTTCAGTATCTTTTTTCATGACCTAAAGAGAAGAGAGTTGCTCTTCAAGCTACTGAATCATCTCCATTGTGACTGGATTTGAATTAAGATTGACTCCTTTTTTGCCCTTTTCCTTTATTTTTGTCTCCATTTATTTAATTCTACTTTGCTTGGTTCGAAATATTTCATGGTTTTTACGCAAGACTCTTTAGTTTTCCATAAGCTTGTCAGAAAGGTGCTTACATTATTCTTTTGAGGATGAAATTTGTTTCCTCAAAGATTTAACCTTATCTTCATATTAATTGTCGTTTCTAATCAGTTTAAGAGCCTTGGTTTGCTCTCTCTTTACTCTTAACAATGATTCTTTCTCCTCTTGCAACACTTTCAGTTATTTTTGTAAATTTTTAAGTTCATCCTCCTTACCCTGAACTCCTCTGCTATCATACACTTGCTCCAGTTGCTTTTTTGTTTGCAAAATTTTATTTTTTAGACTAGTAATTTCAATAAGTTGCTTCTTAAGCTCTATCTTTTTGTTCTTAATGGATTCATCATCTTCACCCTCCTCTGAATGCATACCATACTTCTTGCCTTTCTTTTCACGTTGAGCAATTTCATCCATTTGTTTCGCCAATTCATAAATCTGAGTCTTGAGTTTGATATTCTGCTAGATCATTTTCTCTCGATTAGGGTTGTTGTCATATTTTTTCGATGGAATAAGGTTGCTTTTGTTAGCATCAATGGAAGGTTAAACAAAGTCTTATTAATAATTTTACTGTTCTGGAGTAAAATGTTGAGGCAACATTATGGGTGCTGTCTGGAGTTGAACGTCAACTGTTAGAGGATGATTTTTATCATCATCAAAGTCTTATTTATATTCTTACTATCTCGATTCTTGAAGATGTTATTGCATAAATATTAAGTTATAATTATTTTGTCTTGAGTATGAAGATTATATTAAAACGGCTAAATCAATTATCACAATCTAATTCCTACAAATTACATCATTTTATCAATTATAATCAGTTATGGTCATTCGAGTACTAAAATGTTTATAAAGTGGTGATAATTATAGTTATGATTATAAACATTGTATTTTTCTTCTAATCTTTTAAGTTTAGATATTGTAAAAAAAAGGTACTTTTATTTATTTTATAAATAATATTTTTAATTAATAATTCCAATTGATATTCCTTTCCAATAAAATACTTCAAGAATTAGAATATAAAAGGTAATGAGGATCATACTAATTTGGGCAAAGCATGATGAATGGTGTAATTACGAAGAATCGATCGATAGCATGCAAAATTTTCTTATATGTTGTTTCGTCTAATCTTCTTTCGACAGTTATTAAGAGTAAACTAAATAGATATTAAAGGTGCCACTCGTTTGCTAATTTTATTATTTCTCATATATTTTTTTATTGGAGTATAAAATAGGCAATTACTATGAGAGCAAATGAATTGGTTAAGAAGGTCTTAAAAGGAAAAAAAACAATGTGGAAAGGATGATCGAGCATGTCCAATATCAAGCTGTTTATAAATTAAATAGTCAATTTATCGGGTTAATAAATGTCCTATCTCTTCTCAATCCAAAAGACAAAGAAAATTAAATAATTATCGATATAAATAAATCTATAAATGACAGCAACTTTGGTAGTTAAAAAACATAAGATGCCCATTCAAAAAAGTAGGTTAGCTTTTAATAAACAATAATGAAATTGATAATAATGAAAAGTATTATATTATTGGTAACTCAATAGATAGATAAGTAAATTTTATGATCATCTACTAGTTCGCTTTTAGAAATCTCCACTTTAAAAGTTAGTCACTCTTGAAGTAACTCCCCATTTACCACTACTGCTATTCAAAGGATTGCTGCTGCTATTATTCTTGTTTAAGGGTATTTGCAGCTTAGAGATAGCCCTTACAGTTGTATCCTTTAATCCCTGTATTTCAGCTTCGAGAGTTTTGTTGACTCTGCACACGTTATCAAGATGTCGCTGGCAAACTTTGAGGTCATCATTGAGCTGATTGTTGACATCGATAATTTCGTTGTTTTTGCCCATAATAAAATTGATCTCTGTGCTCGCTTAACTGACCTGTGCCTCCATCCTAGCAGCTTCTATTTTTTTCTGTTCTACCTGCTCGGTGAGACTTCGGCATTTTTCCTTTTCAGCTGACAGTTGCTTGACTTTCTATCGAATCTAATTTTCTATCTTCTTCTTTTCCAGTTCCTTGTTTGCAATATGAAACTAAAGTTCCTGGCAGTCCTTATCTTTGTTAGATATTTATCCGTTATTGATGGATATTACAGTGTCTAGTTCAGATATACTAGTGTCTATCTTGTTGTTTTCATCCTCCACACGAGATAGATTCTCATTAAGATTAGCCTCTTCCCGCAACAGACTACGCATATAACTTTGAGTTTTGTAACACTTTTCACTAAGTGACTATGTTTGAGTTCGAATCAGAGTGTTTTCGCGCTTGCTCTTCTCCACCTACTCTCTCACCTGAGCTATTTGGAGGCGAGTTCTCTCTTACTCCATCTTACGCACTTCATTTACACTTTTTTGCTCTTGAAACTTAATTACTATTTCAGTTGCCTAATCTGCCTTCCTGTTCTAGTAGTCCGCCAATTGTTGAGATGTAAATTTGGCCTCCTTCAAAGCCTGTGATTGAAGTCTGAGTTCATCTTGGAGATGTTATGATTGTATTCTAAGCTCATATACGCTACGAGAGGACAACTACAGTCTCTATTGATTATTGGTAACTGACCTTTCCTACATGACAAGAAAAGTACATGATCACGGAGGACGCTTTCATACTTGTTCTTAGCTCTATTGAGGTCTTCCTTGACTCTATCATATTTCTATTGATTAGGACGCAGGTTCTAAACCTCCGTCTGCAGAACTGCAATGATGCTGTTCTTTTGTTCGAGACTGGCAGAGAAGTCTTCAACTGTCCTGAGAATTCCCTTACTAGTTTTTCTATTGAGATTGGTACTCATTTTCTATATATGGAAAACAATTTAAACTAATTATAAGATTCCATTTGCACTTAGGAATTGCATCACAGAAGAAAATTTTCAACTGTTGTAGGATTATGTGATTTCAAAAAAATTACCTTAATCAAGTGCTACCTAAAAGTTCTATTTTATTGCCATTGATAAGTTACGCGAGCAGAATAATTTTATTTCTTGGATATTTGAGTAAAATATTAACTATAAGGTCATAGATATCAACATTGATTTCGATCTTTTGATCGATTTCAATATTCTAGCGATAATGGCATTAACTCATTTTATGGCTAATTTTTAAAGTTTTCTCCCCTTCTTGATAGCTTACACTTTTCCAGGAAGGTAAAATCGTTTATAAGTCAGAAATGCAGGAAAGCTGTGATCCCTCAGAAACTGGTAGCTGCATATTCGAAAAATGTAACAGAATTCATCACTGGTCATAGCTTCTGTTTTCTAAAGTATTTATTTGGCTTTAGGACTGTTGTGACTGAAAGTCATAGGAGTAAATATGTTTAGGAGGCTTTATATGCTGGAGTATTTTCTACCTTTTTACCTCCTTATGACATTAACAACAAGATAGAAGACCGATATAATCCTCTTCTCGTCCCTTGCCAATCCTAATTTAGCCACTACTTTTTTGACCACATTCTATGATACAGGGCAACTTAGCCAGGAGTAGCATTGATTAACAATATTGGATACACTATTCTTTTTGGCTGATTTGAGATTTGTTTAAGGGCATGTATTCCGAATAGTTTTTTTTTTTTTGATTGGAGTAACAGGTATTTGAACTGACCTCATGTTGATATCAGGCCTTGAAGCTTCAAGAGAAGGAGCCCATATAGCAGGAAGGTTTTGATAAATCTGGTATGAATGAATGATTGGTAGGGGCAGCTAATAAAGAATGTATGGCGGATAGTTTATAATGTTGGGGGGATATACTGAATTCAAAGGACCATTGTTGCACTAAGAAGGGTAGAAACCGTTTAGGTTTGGAAACATTCTCTCTTTCTGAACAAATATTATATATATTAAACATATTACGATTTTTACAAATCAAACTCAAGATAGGCATTTTTCCAAGGTGAAAAAGATTGTAATGATGCAAGTGGACGCCAGTGGACTGGAAATTCCCCATCCATCTTCTTTTACCTGTCTCAGCTAAAGTTTTATTCTCTAAACAAAAATAGTTTAGAGATTTTACATCTTGAACATATAAGATTAAATCTAATTTTTTTGCTTGAGGACATTTTTTGCATTCATATTTCATCCGTTTGTTGCTCAAATTAGAGTTTTCCAGCTGCATTGATCATTATTGATTCGTCGTTTAATCAATTTGTTGTCGGGGAGAATATTAAAAAAAATGAAGTCAGTCATCGATTAACCCAAGTGCATAATCGATGACAAAATATTGTGTTTGTGAATCGATGCATTGTATTTAAAGGTATAGAATTAAATCGTGATTGTTTTCCCGGAATAGTTTGTTAGATATTTTGAAATGACAAAACTCCTGAAAATCTAAAGGTGGCAATTTGAGTTGTTGCATTGCTATATTTTAGCAGAGCAACTAACTTGATGGAGGTTGGAAAATTATAGAATTACACTTTGTGTAAATTATAGAAAGTAAAAAAATCAAGTGGAATGCATATTTCACTGAGTTGCATAATCATATCGAGCAATGTGATCGTATAAAAACAATTAATAGCATCAGTAATTCTACATTTACTTTTATAACATTCTCGTAATATTATAAACATCAATCAAATTTTAAAAATTGAATTTTCCAGAGTTTTATTTTAACTATCCCTCTTTGAGAGTTTCTTTTCCTTATCTTTTAACATAGTATTATTGATACAATCCAAATAGAATGCTTATATAGAGTATTAAAATTTAGAAAACACATAGAGGGTCTGCATATGCCAAATATAATATGATTATCTCTGTTATTTCTTTTACTGTTAGATAATCTATTTTTTATAAAATGTAAACAAAATTGGTTGTTTTCTGACTTTATTACCACGACTAATGAAGATATTCGATAAATTATTCCTGCCAATATGGTTTTTTATTAATTTTAATATTTTATCAAGGTTCAAGAAAATATAATTTTTGTGCAAATATTTAGGATCATTTTCACCAAAATTAGGGTGAGTTTTAAAAAATACTGGAAACTGAAGAGTGAGGGTATGAGGAAAGATATAATTTATATTAGTTTAATCAAAAAAATAAAATCTTGAATAAAAATGATATGTATTAATCTGCACAAGCAAAGTTTTAACAACAGGCAGATGTTGCATGATTGCTCATCGTCTATTTGAATTAAGTATGCATTTTCATTTTTGGAAGCAAATTTTAATAAGAAGGAAGATAGAAATATTGATGTCAAGAACAATGATTTAGGGTGACCTCATTTCAAAGATTAGTGATGCTTGAGAATAGGCGAAATGCTGATCATTTGTTTATTGTTTGTCATCAGTTTCGGTAGAATCTGTAATCGAAATACCTCGTTGTAGGTCTTTCGCATGGAGTGATCTTCGGCCTTATTGACGCCTTTCCTTTTATAGTTACTAAAATTGGTTATGTGCTGCTGTGATTAATACCGACCCTGTAAATTACAGACAGCCAGCATTTTAAATTCATCTTTTCCAATTTTTCCCATTCGCCCCATCTGTTTCAAATATATTTGTTTGTCTATTTCTACTACATTTATCACTGGACCATTTTTTTTACCACCCAACAGCGCAGCAAATCCTGCAAAAGAAATACCACTTTTATCAGGGGAATCCTCAGATGTAATCACCACTGAAGTTGTCTACTGCTTTTATATATACTCATTTTAATCGCCAACCTAAGGTCTCATTGGTCTAATACTTGGAGATATCGATTTCTTGGTAATCTTCAAAGAATTTGTGAGGGTTTTTCTTCGGCTCATCTGTCGAGTTGTTGGCTTTTCTGAAGGATATAATATAGTATTGTCCTATTCTTTAAGATACTCGACTAGATTCGGAATTTTGGCCTTTTTGACGATTAAAAAATATAAGGCTCTGAAACATCTTTTGGTGATTTTTTCGTTTTCTGTGCCTTAAAGCATAAAGAATATTTTCCGAAAATGTGGCTCGAATCGATTAGGCGCCATTTTGATTAAGGCCATAGCCAAATTGAGTCGAATATTCTTTATTATAGAATTGTTACTGCAATATTTTTAAAATAATTTTGAGGATTAGTAATTCTGGATTACGGATTGGCTTCAATCAAGTCCAGCAGCGATTACAGTATTTCCTAAATATAAAAAACGTTACTTTACCCAATTTTCTATAAACTGCAATATCATAAAACTCTTTTGCCTCTTCATAAGGAAAAATTTTATAATTTTTTATCAAATTAAAATCCATGTTATCTTCATTACTATTGATTATCTCAGCTTAAGCTGATTTTTTGGGCTATAGGATGTTGAATTTTTGTCCATTGTTGTAACTACATTCAACAGTCCAACTATTGGGATTTTTAGTAGCGTGATACATGGCCACTCTTCCACATCCTTCTTTAGACATGTGATCTCCTTTATCTTTATAGTACATGTGCTTTTCCATGAAGTTACTTCCTTAATACTCGAAATTTTGACTATTAAGAGATAAAATTTTGGGAAAAAGACAAGCTTCTACTTGTTTGTTTAGCTAGTTTAAAGAGTTCCCATAAATGAAGTTGCCCTTTCTTGAGGCCTGAGCATGTAAATCTAGAAAGGCAAAGTATTTATCTTGTATGTGGCAGTGCATAATGATTTTTTTTATGGCATAGATAGAACTGTGCTATTTTGGAGATGGGTTTATGTAACATCGATTGAGATTTATTCCATTTATATCCACTCGAAAATGACCGCGAGCCACTCCATCAGGATTAAAGATAGGCATTATATAAAAGATAAAGTTGTCTCTTAGAGCTTCTGCTAATCTGGAAGATTCAGTTAATTCATCAATGATTCCGCACATCACATGAGAGCCTGGAACTTCCCCAGGATGAACTCTAGCCCCGATTATAACACATCTTTTCTCACCTTCAAATACTCTAGGCCTTGAGCTATTAACAAACAAAAGAGGATCCTCAAATGTTTGTTCACGTTGTGTTATTCCCTTTTTTGAACTGATTGTCAGCAACTATATCGGTCTCCCCTCAAGTGAATTTGTGATAATTCCCCTATGAAAGTATATATCATCGATATTAGCAGCTTTTGCCGTTATATCATCCAAAAATAGGCTGTTTTACAGGTTGGACCACGGTAGACAAAATGCAAAATAATGCTTTTAACTGGAAGCAAATTGATGTGTAAAAATCCACTCCATTTAATTCTCCAAAAAGACCTATATAGCCATGCAAATACCATGTTTGTAAGATTAATACTATGAGAAATGCGTTTCCATTTTTGACTGTTTTCCTCACGAAATACGGGAGCAAGTCCCTCTTCGATCAATTTAGACTGCGTTAGTTGACAAGTACTTGATTTTGCATATTCTTGATTTGAAAGTGGACTATAGTACTTTTTGGCACTCCAACAATCGAAAAATAAAACCAGACGCGGTAACTATTCTTGGGATGATCGGCAGCAAGCCAAATTGCATACTGAATAGCAGCTTGAGTACTGTAGTTGGATTGACTCGTTCAGCGTAGCTACAATTTCCACTGTCAAAGTTAGAATCGATGGTGACCTTGCCAAATTGAAAGGTCCGGTGCGAGGGGGGAAGTGGATAATTATTATTGTTCATTAATAAATAATTTTTAAGATGAGCCGGACTTAACAATGTAATAATACTGCAAATGTCATTTCTGTGTGATATTAATTTTGCAACCAATTCCCTTTTTCTCTCGAAGATATGGGCTAATAAAATATGAGATTAATTGAGGTAAAATACCGGGCTCAAGAAGAAAGCAGTCTAAATAAATAAAGGACTAAATGATTTGGCTTTAATTTTTAACTTTAAGAGATCATATATTAATTAATTCCTACAATATTTTAAATTGATTGTTTAAATACTTTGATCATTTTGTCTTCTCCACTTTAGCGTCAATGAACAAGGGAGAGTTGGCAAGGGGACCTTTGGTTCGGATAATCTTTACATCAGACCCGTCATTTTTTATAGTGCCCTCTGCGGATTTCTTTAGATACTCCAATCTGGTCAATTTTGTGAATCCCCACTTGTTGGAAACCATCAGTTTTTGACTTCCGGGGAATTTGTTCTTGGCTCTTCTGAATGCCTCCAAAGCTTTCTTGATGTCAGCCTCTTTTATTCTGACTGAGTATAGAATAGATCCAATTTTGACTCTGGCAGCCTTGCCATATGATTTTCCAAAAGCTCCTCTCATTCCAGCTTGAAGTCTATCGGCTCCAGCGCATGATAACATTTTATTGATTCTCAGCACGTGCCAAGGATGAATTCTACAACGTAAGTGAAAGTTGTCTTTGCCAACATGTTTAGTCAAATATTTGTTGCAGGCGATACGAGAGGCTTACAAAGCTTCGGAAGAAATCTGCTCGACCTCATCAGAAACAATGTGCACACTGAAGGGGAGGGCCTCCACTGAAGCTTTTTTGCAGCCTATATCGTAAATTCTGATTTTGGGATCAGGGACACCGCGGTTGTACCTTGATTTGGGATAGGGTTTTCCTCTACAGACTCTATAACAGCGAGCTGGTCTTCTGCCCATCTTATGAATTAATATAATATAAATAATATTAATCATTATTTCCACATGACCTCCCAAAGTAACGACTCCTCAGTAACGTATTCCTCTTCTAAAGATTAAAAAAACACGAGTTCCTATTTTCAGTTTAAGAAGTTTAATTAATGCATTAAACCATGCAGATCCCAAGAAAGAAATGCAGAGTGCGTCAAGCAGTGTGAACAGGTTTATGAAAAATATTTGAATAGTTACAAACCTAAATATGAAAGTAGTTAAGCTAAGATAGGAAACAATCTGGGAGTCTTTTTTGATTTGTTTTAAATGACATCGAGGGAGTTTTTTGGAATTGATACGACTGCTGCTGCGCACGAATCTGCTAGACTTGTATGATATTCTATAATTTATCTAAGGATATATCTATTTAAAAATATAGATCATTTACCGCTGCGAACTTATTCCGTAGGGCCACAATCGACGTCACTGATCAAATTTCTTAGTTTTTAGGGGCAGTAACGCATTTGCTTGTAAGACCATCTTTCATCTAAATCGTACTCACTGAGGAAGCAAATCATCAAGGCCTAGGCAGTGACAGTATGAATATCAATGAAGTAGCAGGTAACATACAAGCAGATAAAAAATATTCCCAAAAGCAAAGAGCCAGGCACTTGACCCTCTGACATAATACCAGCCGTGATCCAGAAAATAATGAGTATAACTGCTAAAGCCATCACTATTCGAGCGGCAAAGGCGTAGATGCTTATAGCTGATTCGTTCTCCCTGCAAATTCGCGAACGATAACATAAATACTGAGACTGTCTAGAAGAAGCACAAAATGAATTACCCGTGAGGTAAATATAAGCATAGACGTCACTGCGAGTAAGATCAAAGAGATTGCAAATGCAGCAATCTTCATTAGACATAAGAAAAGAAATTATCAGAGAGGGAAGATAAAAGAATCCACTCAGGAAAGCTCCTCCAACCACACTGCCAAAATTTTTAGTAAAGACCCTCTTTAGGGGCTGATGACAAACGTACTCTATATTAAAGTACCAATCGCAGGCTAGTCCAGAAATACAATAGTTGACTAATTATCTATATGATTACATAAATCACGAAAGAAGGAGAAACCCCAAATTGCCTGGATGAAGAGTAAAAAGAATAGAAAGCCATTACTGCTGCTTTGGTAATAAATAGATCCAGAAGTTAAGGCGGGGGATGAATACGAAGAAAAGGCCAGATATTCAAAAATAATTAAAACTCCAAAAAGAAATGATACAATAATGAAGATAGGAATATAGATGAAGGTCAACAGGTTGTCCTTGAGAAACTCTCCAGAAATTTATAAGAATTTAGCAGATATTTCAAGTTGTTTGTGGTGAAACACTGCATAAAATATAATCATAAGAAGTAGTATGATAGATGTTATTCCCAAGGCAATTGCCCATCCAGAAGAATTAGAAAGATGAGTTTGACTGTTAGTGAAGAAAATTAGTGCAGCTATTAGCAATAAAATTGCTGATAGAATAACTGCTGTCCAGACAGCAACTCGAGGCAAGAACTGAGCCAGCAATATCCAGATTAGGGAAAGACCGAACGAAATGCCAAATCCTATCAATGAATATTTAATCAATCGATTATAATTGTATTTTTGAGAAAGTCCAGAGCTTTACAACAGCTGCTATTTAATTGATTCATCAGTAGGAAGACAGACGGAATCATATTCAGTCGAGAGCTCATTAGGGTAGTAATTGATAGCACAATTACCAAAACATTTTGCTTGGCCATCCGATTGAGGGCAGCTGTCAACGCAAAACCTAAGTAACTCTAAAATTACCTGTTGATATTTGGTGCATTAACATTTTCAAAAAATAGATAAGGATAATTACTCGTGTTATCTTTCGCATCAACTATGCAGACATTCCCTTGAGTATCTGTAGGATAGTATGCCTTCTTGAGATTAGTTTGATTGATCATCACAATAGCCATGATGAACAAGATGAGTCCAAACAATATTCCAATAATCATGCAAACGACGTCAGTCATTTTGCGTTTTGAATCTAAGTCAGGAGATAGTACCTGCTAGGGGTAGTTATGAAGCATCGGCGATAGCCCACTGATGCATGTGAGGTGCGCGGGTGGTGGATTGATACATATTCAATAATGTGAATATTTTTTATTGACAGTGAGTTATAATTTCATTGGTAGATTAGGTTTGACACAATTTTGTTTGAGAATTATTGAATAATTGAAGTGTTATGGAAAGCAAAGTCACCTTTCTGCTGGACCGCAGCCAACCCTTCGCAGATCAGAAGGCGCAAATTCTGGATGAACTCACGCTGGCTATAAAGAACAACACGTCGCAGGTACCTATCTCATTATTTAGGGCAAAGAAGCCAACGATGCATGGCGACAATTGAAAGAGGATCATTACTTCTGGTACAACGCTGACAAAGTCCTATCTCTTTGCAAGGTGGACGAAACCAAGGTATTCATGCTGGTGCTTCTCGAAGAGGCAATTAAGGTAATTGATTGTTGATGCAGCAAAAGTGGTGGGCTTTACCATAAGAGCAGCGTACAATGCTAAAATCTTACATTGTCGATTTGATTTTAGAATATGGCGCAATGGAGGGACTCTCCAAATCAATGCATAATATTTTGTCCAAATGCAACTCAATTTTGGTCCAAATTGTCAAGTACTAGTGGAACAATAGCTGGAAATCATTCATCAACGACATCTGCGCCTCCTCCGTCAAGGACATGAATATTTGTTAAAATAACTTTTACATACTTAAAATGCTCAGTGAATAAATTTTCGACCATTCCAAGAATCAAATGACTCAACAACAGATAACTGACCTCAAGCAGCAGATGAACAATGACTTCACTACCATTTTCTAACTATGCAAAATAATCCTTTAAAACATGCACCAAGCCAAACAATCACTACTTCGCGCTTGCTTATAAACTCTCAATGCTTTTCTCAGTTGGATTCCCATGTATTATATCATTTACTCTGACTTAATCGATAAGTTGGTGATGATGTTTCCCTCAGATGTATTGCGCAATCATGCTCTTGCCTGCCTTGTATAAATTGCCAGTTTGCCCATTGATGCTGGAAATTAAGACGAGAAGCGTAAGTATCTCTTCATGCTTCAGCGTGTTACTGAGGAGCTTAACCTTTTGATTCCATTAGAAAATTAGGAAGAAAAGGTGCATCAGCTGTTAAATTCGATTAAAAAGAGAAACCGCAACATTTTTTAAATTTTGGCCAGAGGAATTGCTAACTTCTATTCTGAGTTCTTCAAGACACAACATCGATGGCTAGAGAGAGCTGTTGCCGGCAATGAAGCTGCCGTACGCATCTGCACTATGGGCTTTAGATATTTGCTGATGATGATGCGCATAGATTAAGACCAAGTGTTTAAGATTACCATTGACTTTTTTCATTATTATATCGGAGCCTATCTCGAACAACAAATAAAAGGTTAGGGTACTTTTGGAGGGATGGGATATGGCATGAAAAATGCTGCCCTAGACAGTATCTACTATCAAGACATTTTTCGATAAGTTATGAAGACTGTCTGCCTCAAAATGGCAAAGCCCGAAGAGGTTCTAATAGTCATCGATGAAGATGGTATTCCTGTTCGCGAGGAGATGGAAAACACAGAAAACAGCAGTCTTTACTAAATTGAAAAGGAGTTGGGGCAGTATCTGGTGCGCTATAACTGGCCATAGATGAAGAAGTTCATTCTTCAAGAGATTGAAAAGCAGCACAGCGCAGAGTACTTTAACTATGATACTCTCAACTCACTATCCTGGATTATCGGATCTCTTTGTGGAAGCATCCAAGACAGATAGGAAAGGTCTTTCTTTATATCAACTCTACGAAATCTCCTGCAGCTGTGTGAGGTAAAAAAAGGGAAGGACAACAAAGCAGTTATTGCCAGTTGCATTATGTATGTAGTGGGTCAATACCCTTCTTTCCTTCGCCACAACTGGACGTTTCTCAAGACAGTCATCAAGAAATTGTTTGAATTCATGAAAGAAGATTTTCCTGGTATAATGGAAATGGCTTGCAATGCATTTCTTAAAATTGCTAAAACAACTTCAGATCAATTTACCATTATTCAGCAATCGGAATCATAACCTTATATTCGTGATATCATTCGAAAAATTCCTGACCAGACTCGTAAATTAACCAGCGACACATTACAGTTTATCTTTTATGAATCAGTTGGATATCTGATCGGCTCAGAAGGAGAATCTGAAGTTCAGCTTTAACTCATAAAGGAAGCCTTGGGCATTTATCTCTTTGAATACCAGAACATGATTCAAATGGCAGGCACCAATCCTAACTTCTTGAGAGAAGAGGAAATTCCGAAGAAACTGAGCTACTTTTTGAAGATCAACGAAATGATAGCGACAGGAGTCGGATGCAGATATGCTGTCATGTTAGATCTTCTGAGTGACAGCATGAACAAATTGTATTTATACTACGCTGGTGAAGTCAACACAGCAGTGGCAACCACAGGTAAACATGTGCTCAATTTTATGACTGTCAGGTCGATGCGCTTGGTTAAAAAAGAGGTCATAAAAGTTTATACTCGTATGCTTGAAAAAGCCAATGATCTGACCTTTCAACAGGCTTCTCATCTTCTAAATAAATTTATCTTTCCTTTGGGTGAACTCCTCACTGACTTCCAACAGTGCATTCCCTAGACAAAATAGCAAGAATTTGTAGCTCTTTTTACTGTAGTTCTTGAAAAGCTTAATATGGTGCTTAATGCTGAATTTCTAAGCAAACTCATCGAGATGATCTTTACATCAAGTCTACCACTTATTACAAGCGATTTTAACTCCTTCCCAGAAATACGTGCCAACTTTTTCAGTTTCCTCAAAGCATTGGTCAAGTTCAATTTTGCCCCTCTATTTTCATTGTAGGAAGGTTATTTTAATACAATTCTTGATTGTGTAATCTGGTCTTTGCGCCACGAGCTGAGCACTTACAGCGACTTAGGTTTGGACTTATTGTAATAAATTCTAACAAATGTAAATAAGAATGGTCAAATTTCAAACATCTTCTATTCTAAGTATCACATGCGAATCCTCACTGACATTCTGGACGTCATGACAGATGGATTTCATAAATCAGGACTGGACTCACAAGCTAAAATCTTTTTTATTTTAGTGCACGTGACCACTCAGAATATTGTAATATTAATATAATATAGGCTATCGATTCGATATCATCTGAAAAACCAGGAAATCAGTCTAATTCTGAATTTCTCTATACATTTTTAGTGGAAAGACTGGCCTTAGCTTTTCCTAATGTGAATAAATCGCTAACTTCCGAAAAGGTGGCAAACTGGTTCAAGCAAACAGACTAAAGACTGTTTAAGCTTGAAATTGCAGACTATTTGGTATTAATCAATCGTTTCTGTCCTGGCGATCTCACCGAAACCCAAAAATGATATCTATCAATCACACTGCCGTGTCTGTTATTTTATAAATCCAGCACTTTTTATTCAATATTTAATCATACTGTATAAATCATTTAACTCATGCAGGCAATATAATAAGAATCAATGAACCATCAATCCGATTTATTTCCTTAGTGGAGGGAAGTCAAGAACTTACTCAAAAAGTTTTATTGTTATTGAATTTGGATCAAATCTTACTCACGCTATCCACTTTGCTAATTCTTACGCTATTGAATCTTCTTTTGTAATGATTATTTTTTTGATAATAATTCAATTTTTTTGTTGGCAAGAGTCTCCTTTTACAGCTGAGACTGGGTTAATAAAGAAGAAAGTTCGTCCATCCCTTATTCTGCCTCAAGCAATTTACGCATGCCAAAACTAACTGAGGATTGATAAAGAGTTTGATAGGCAGCAAGACTCATCTTATGCTCGTCTCGAATTCTCATTAGTAGTAATCCTCGCTCTGGACAGTTTATGGTCACTTGTCTAATAATTTCATCAAAAGTTTGACTGACTAATTCCTCTCTGATGGGACAAATGCCTTCAGTTCTCGCTTGTCGATATTACAGGGCTTTATCAAGCGTATCTTTAATTTTGAGAATGTCCTCTCTCTCAGCTTTTTGATGTGAAACGTATTGCATAAAATGTTTATTAGTTTCGTTGACTTTCCAGTCTCTGGGCAGAATCATGTTATTGAGAACATCTGAATTAGTAAGGTCATACCCTCAGGATTAGGTTTGGCATCAAGTGATTTTTGGTTACTTTTGGCCTTCTCGTACTCTTCGACATTATCACTGATTTATATTTCTGCCTCATATTTGATGAGGGAAAACGGCGCATCTGAGTGGAGTAGGGTGTACTGTTAGGATTTTCTTCGTCCTGCGACATTAAGTTATATAATTAAGTTCATGATGTGAATTCAAACTATAAACAAATGCTTAGATTAATAAATGCAGCCAATACTCATTTATTTTCCCAGAAGAAAGAAAATTTATTTTTGTAAAAGATAAAGATAATTTTTTCCCATTGGAATCAGCATAAATAATGATACTAATAAATGAGTTATTTAAAGATATTATGGCAAATTGCTTTAATTCTGAAGCCATGTAGGTCTAGTGTGCAAATTATTGATCTGGTCTTATGGCAATTAATTTTGCTATTTAATTTTGTTATAATTAATCTCCTCAACAAGAGTTATTTAAAATAATTCCAAATAGTAAAGGTTCTCATAAAGGATATGGCTAAACAGTATCGAGAATGTTATGTTTCCATACGAGATTATCAAGATAAATTATTTTCTTTCAATTTCTTCCTGATATCAGCAAAAACATTTTACAATGACATTTAGTATGATATTATTTTTTCAGTAGTTAATATTTTCTTGAATATGGTTGTAGGATTAAGCCTTTTGACATGAAAAATATGAAGAAATGTTTGTTTTCTGTGAATTCAACCAGTAAATGATTATAAATAAATTTAAAATTCTAATCAACATGAACATTCTCTCCTCCGAAGAGATGCAATAAACTGAAATTTAGCTTCTCAACGTTGCTACCCACTCGACTTATGCTTTAAAGTTACCAACTTCTGATCAACTAACATTGATACATAATTTTCACAGTAGCTTATTCCAAAAAGCAGGAGTGCAAGCACAGACTGCCATTAATAAAATGGTCCGCCTGACCAATAACGTTAGGGCTGCAAGTTTAAAAGACCCAAATACATTTTTTAGAATGTTTACTTATCACATATTAACTGTTTTATATCAGTAAAAATATCGAAGGGGTAGTTCTGCTGGATAAGAGAATAACCTCTCTATTTTGTAAACAATCAAATGCAGTCTCTATTCTAAAAATGTAGATTTTTCTCTCATTAAAAATCGTAAATTCTAAGTAAATGGTCCTCAAATAAAAGCCCTTGGTGCTCAATTTTTTAGATATATGGAAACGTTATCTTCAAAATTCAACGCTCATCGAATGAAATGTGCAGAATGGTTATTAGAAAACAATCCTCTTCTATTAAATCTTTTTGTTTTGCTATTCAGAACCATTTTAAATTCTTCACGAGTTTAAAAAGCTGAAAACTATCAACAACAAGTTGATCCTTGTGACTCGATAGTAAATTTATTGGATTTTTTTGACCTCGGTTATAGAAACTTTGGACATTTATTTCTTCAATACGAGGAAGGGTTATTTTTGTCAATCAATGAGGGAGAAATAGTTGTAGGGGAATATTTTTAAAATGAGAAGCAAAAATAAGATGAAAAATAACAATTAGAAATAAAATCGTAAATTAAAATTAATATGATTTAATCTGTACTGCTCACAGTTGATTAGAAAGAACCTTTAATCCGGATCGAAAAAATAGGAAATGATAAAGATACGAATTTGTTTAATTTTTTGCTTTAAAAAAAGAGCTAGCAAAAGCAATTTCAATCCATTTACATCAATGAAACGGATGTAAGCCCCAATGCTTCTAATCTAAAAGAAAATAAAAAATTGCAAACAAAAGCAATGAAGCTGGAGTTCTAAAAAGTATTGCTGAACGTATCAAGATATGAATAAACGTAAGACGACAAATATAAAATTCTCTAGTCACTCTAGAATCAGTCTTCTCCTTTCTTCAAAGAATAGCACAACTTTACCTCGAAAGATTTAAACAAAGCAGCTATGAGGTAATCACCAAAGTAAAAAACCATTACAGAGTTAGAGAAAAATCACCTGAATTATTTTAAATCCTTAAAATTGGTTGATACTTCTATCGAGTTAGATTCTTTTGTGAACAATGAAGGAAATTTTTCGCCCAATGGCAAAACTCAATCGAAGAACTACATTACTCACCAAAAAAACAAGTTTAAACTCTAAGAATTTTCCTCTCCCCTTTATACCCCACAAATGTTGAAGGTACATGATCGTGATACTGCTTTTAATCGAAGACCTAGTAATAATAAACTTTGCTTACATGAAGATAATTCTCACCTAGATAAATGTCAAAATAAGTTAAAAAACATAGCATTCACAAATTAATTTATTGACATGACCACTTGTGGATGTCGAAAAGTAAAAATTAATAAAAATATAATGGATCATAACGTTATTGACGTTTATTATCGACCTAAAAAAGAAAATCCATATTTAACTGCACTTTTGTCACCTAATAACTTTAATAATAAATCTGAGAAATTTCGACAAACTTAAAATTTAAGGTCTTTGACTCCGCATAGATATATTATAGATGAAGAAAATACAGTTCATACACCAAAAAAATCATTCTTAACGGCTGATGAGAAAAAGCCAACATTTTTTAAACATCTTAAAAAAAATAAAAATGAAAGCCATGAGGCAAAAATCTAATCAAATGAAGCAAATTCATTTCGTATCATTCCCCAAATCAATGATTACTCGATCAGCCTTAATTAATGGAATGATCGAAGATTTTCAGAGATGATTCCTCACCATCCTTATGCCTAATTTGGTCAACAAATGTACAGTAAATCAACGACAGAGGATGAATAGAGTAAAAAAAGGATTAAAAATCTTGGAGGAGAAAAAAATAAGATGAGTAAAAAATTGTAAAATATAACTCCATATTCAAAGCATAGCATTGGCCAACCCAACACCCCTTGGTAGACGAACTCTAATTTCCAGCAAACCTTGTCTATAAATAGTAAAACAAATAAAATAAAGAGTAATAACTGCATTGAGAGAAATTAACCTTAATCTTAGGCAAAAATGATATATCCTAACGGAATTGTTCAAAATTATATTAATTCACCAAAAAGCAACTCCAATTTTGGTTGTCACAAAAAATTAAATGATCAAAATCCATAAAAAAAGATAGCTCCTTTTATAGACCCAATTCCCACTATTATATTTACAGAACCAAAATAAATGAAAGCCGCCAACAAAAGTTAAAAGGTTATTAGCTGCTATGTAAAGCAATGATAATTTTATTAATTATTAGCTTAACAATGGACCTCAGTGATTTATTATTACAAATTAAAGAAAAATGTAGTTTGCATCAATTATGGAATAGCCTATATAATTTTATGAATAAATTGTATAGGATAAACATATTGAGAAAGAAAGAAATCAAGAAAGAATATTGACGAATGTTTGCCTTAATCTTTTCCCTTCTAGTTTTCTGAAAAATCCTGAATCTTCATCGCTGGTTTTTTGAGAGTAGACTGGTATCTTGAGAAGACTATTTCTTTTTGTATTATTGATTCTTTTTCTTAAGGATGGCTTAACATTAAATGTATTCTTTATGTTTAGACGTATAAAATTATCTCTTTGATACTGAGGAGATATATTTTCATTTTACTTTGTTTTTGCCATAATTATTAATGGTTGATCTACACTCTGTTTTTTTGTCAGTCTAATTGGAAAACCATTGAAGTTATCAGCAATATTAGTGGGTTTCATACAAAAAACTGACTGAGTGCTGATATATTTTTTGCATTGTTTAAAGGAATTGGGAATCTATTCTTCATCTAAATCCTCTAAAAAGCGTAATTATTTTTTTAATTCCTCTATTTTGTTATTTTTATTGTCGACACTGATAGATTATTTTTTTAATAAATTATTCGCTGTTTTAGGTCTGATTTGCTTACTGTTGGATTTGCATTTATTCTGGAAGATACTAGATTTGAGGGGCTGGTAGTCATTCTGATGATAATTATTTTCCATATCAGCCAAGCTCTTGACAGCATTAGCTTATATCGACTGCATGTTTATTAATTTTAATCGAATAACTAATATAATTATTAGTCTATGCCAATCACTAACATATTGTATTTAAGTTAATACTGAGTTATTAAATATACTGATGTTGTTCTGAGATAAATATCAATAATCGAATAAAGTTCTAGTAAACCTATCTCTGCGATTGGAAATAACGTGATTTCCATATACGAGCTTCAACTATTCACAAATTTATTATAAAGATAGTCCTTTTTTGTCTAATAATCGCACTTTGTATTTGATTTCATTATTAAGATCTGAAGTTGTTGTCATTAAACTAATGCAATCATTATCCTTGCGAGTTGCAATTTCAGGGCAATCCAGACATCTAATTATGCGATAAAGCACATTAAATTTCTTAGAGTTTACCTCTTCTTTTGACATTTATTTATCAAATTAGACAGAATATCTATATTTATATATTTTATAAAGATTGTAATTGATTGGAGAAAACTACCATTTTTTGAGGAAATTATGAGTTTTATGTGCTTGATTAATTTTTTTAAGTAAATACTTCAATTGCATTGGCTGTTTGTGAAAATGTCAATATAAAAAAATTAAAATTACTCTTAGAGAAAATGTAAAGTATAAGATTTTATCAGATTATTTTCTATTCAATATATTTGTTTCAATAAAAATAGTTTTAGAGAGGAAGATCGTGGATACGATAAAATAACCATCTTTGCTTTACATTTGATATTATGAAAGCCTAACTTTTTAATGACGAATCATATCTCATTATTTTATTATATCGAATGGGTTCAATATGCTTGCCAAAAGCTCCCACACTTCAGTAGAAATCAAGTGAAGAAGATATCCATTCCCGAAAAAGCATAAAATTTACAGACTAGTAAACTTCTAAAAGTTTGGAGATTGATTTTACAAGCGAAAAGCTGATCCACCTCACTGCAGACCTATTAATTCTTTTCATGGATCAGTCTATAAATATCCAAAAAAATGATCATTTCATCAAATTGCCGATGCAAGGAAGCAAACTATAATAATATGTGCTGTCTCATTTGGAGAAGACAAGAATAGTTGATGAAAAGAATGAAAGATAGTTTATTACCTTACCCATTATGATTCCGACCCTTAATTTTAAAAAAGTCGGAATCATATTTTGCGAAGCTTGGAAGGCGGATAACAGCGATAGGCCTAATCTTCAAATTCTCTTTAAAAAATATCTCTAATCATTGAAATAGCAGGAAATCGGAACAGTGATAATTACAGAATTTATCTCTTAAGTTGGTATTCCCCTACAAAAAGGTGCAAAGATATTAGTCAAATAAATAATCCACATGCCTAAAAAGCCATCGAAAATAATCTTTTGCTGCCTAACCGATGAATCGAAGCAAGTATTCATGGATGTGGTGAAAGCAAACAAAGAGTAAATTTAAAAATCGGAATATTCTAAACCTGACAGTCCGACTAAAAGTGATTATTATTGATTAATCTTTATTGATAAACAGGTTCGGTTATTGTTATTGAAAGATTTGTTTGTATCTTATATTTTCTTACAGAATCATATTTGGATTTGAATGCTACTCTGACGTGGATCCGATAATATTTTACCTATATTCATGGTTAATTCTGCTTAGAAATCATTCCTATGTAGAATGATACTTGATAATTGCATACTTTGATTGATAAGACCGAAGTCAGATAATTCGCTGACATCGATCACATCCTCACCTTGAGAGAGCTTCTATAGCATTTCACGAATATTATGTAAAGTTATATTAGTGACTAAAGTATTTTGCCGAAGATTCATTTGCACGCAGTCACTTATTTATCAATAAAATACCTAAGTATTGGCTTGACCACTGTAAAGCAAGGAGTTAATCCTCGAACAAAATTTATTCCATTCATTCGATACGCACTGCTGAGAAATCTGGCTCCCCACATTGCAGTCACAATTAATATAATTTTAATAAAGATACAATACCTTAAAGATAAATTATGCATATCAAAACTCAGGATTATTTTTTATCCTTTTTAAATTCCGGATTTGAGATAAATTTTTTGAAGTTTGTCTATTTTTTTAAGTAAGGTCCACCTTAAGATTTATTTTCGGATGGTAATTGGTTTGTTGTTTAGTGCAGGATTATTTTTTATCCTTTCCTATTTTATTTTTCACCTCCTGCTTTTGCTGAATGTAATTGTCAATTATCGTTTCTCTTTACATATTACGAACCGATTTTTCAGCTTTTTGCCGAGCTGACGTCATAAAACTGCTCAGATCAATCGTATAACTCTTAATTTTAGGTTCGCTTTTTTTTGACTTTTATTTTTTTATTTCTTGTTTGTTCTCAAGCCAAAGATTCTCTAATTAATCTTTATTCAAAAATTAATTCATCCAAGAGATGGTATTGAGAGTGCTTCCCAATTCAGCTGATTTATTGGGAATAAAACTTTCATTGAGAGTAATCATGCGTTCATTCTCTTGAATCTCCTCTTTCTTTAGCCGAAGTTCTTTGATTTTCTCCTAATTTTTTTGAATGTTTTCTTTAAATATTTTGGTTTTAAGTTACTCATCCATAATAAGTTTTCGTATTTCTGCAATTTTTTGAGTCATTTTTTAATTTTGATCCATAATCATCATTGCCAAATCAATCCTATTTTGACTATTTGTATTTTCTTGTCTATTTGCGCTTTCTTAAGTATAAGTCATTCTTTTTTCAATTGAACTATTGCTGTCATTTTCATAAAGTATTCTATCTTGGTCAGTTTTTTAAGTGGATATATGTGAGATAATGGGGGTTAACATCTCAGAATGGTCTTTGAGAATGGGCTGTTATCTTAGTTGATTGTTATTTATGTCGGATTTATGCTTAATTATCTATGAAATTTAACAAGGAGTTTGACTGTGCCGATAAAATTGATAGTTCATCTTTTTTAATTTAAATTTAAAGAACTGTTAATTACATTTTCAAAATTAACAATTAGCATCATAAAATGCTAAGGCTCTGATAAACCGTCCCTCACTTTAATTGCAGTTTATCTTGACGATATTTATATTCAAAGTAGTCTTGTGAAGGCTCACCAACAAATTTTCCTAAATATTTAAACTTGACTTGGCCTCTGAATAAATGAATAATTTGAATAATAATTTTGATTTGATTGCTGAAGAATTTCTATTGGAAAGAATATATAATAAGTAAAAAAATTTAATGTTAATTTTAGGATAATTGTTTATAGAATATGAATTCGAGTGCAATCAGTAAGCTTAAAATTAATACTACAAGAAATTGAGAATATGCTTGTTGATATGTTTTTTTCGAATGATCACTATATAATTAAATTGGATTTATCAGCATGAGTGTTAAGCCTCTGACAGTCAAACAGGCAGAGAAGTGGCTGGATAAACTCAAAGGATAAAATCCACAGTCCTACAAAGACTTTGTGAAGTTTCTACGAAAATATGAGAAGTCTGAAGACGAATATGACTGCTACATCAAAATCAGTCATACTCTTCTCGGTCATGCTGACCTCACAAAGGAGCTCAATGGTTTTATGGATGAGGGAAATAAATTCGTAATCCCGAAGCCTGATGAGGAAAAAATCAAGGAACTGATGAGTTTCGTCAAACGGAATCGACCCGAAATTTTTGACAAAATTATTAATCTGATTACTGATCTGAGCAAATCTAAAGGTGAAAATGGACAGGAAATGGGTAAACTCATCAAACCTCGCATCAAGGAGATAGTTGAGGGAGATCTATAATTGGAGCGGATAACTGAAGAGGCGCTCTAATTCCTCGGGGCAGGGGAGGAACTCATTACCCGTAAAAATTTAGAACATCTCAAGGTCACAAGACAGAGTGCTGCAGTTATTTAATAAGAAAAATAAATATCTCGTCCTCCTCCAAAATCTCAGCCAGATAGACAAGCGAATCGAAATGATGCTAAGCAACCGGCGGAAGTGAATAAAAGATAAACTAGAATCTTGATTGGTAGTTTCTCCAACGCTTCAGAATAACGAGCCATTTTCCGTCAGTTTTAAAAGATGGTGGACGAACAAACTTACCAGTATATTATCAAAGTAATTAAAATATATTTTTTCAACATTATCACGAGGAATGAAGCCTTCGATATGCTGGCCAATGTTCAAGCAGATGAACTATATATGGAGTGTATTCGTGATATTATGGATGCTAGAGAAACTGATAGAAGAAAGCATAGTGAATTTAAACCACTCAACGATATGAACTTCAATAACTACGAGAGGGCTTCGCCTAGTTATGTTTCAATTCCTCCTACTTATGCTGTCCGCAGTTCTGGAAAATCTATTGAAGTGAGAGCTATTACTAATGATAAATGGGTTTCAGTACCATATGGCTCTTAATAAAGTTAAAATTTCAGTGTAAGAAACAAGAATTCAAACTAAATAAATTTGCTAAAAGCTGAAGATTAACGCTATGAGTTTGACATATATATGAAGCGATTGGAAAAAACCATGCAATTACTGTAGCAAATTTTAGATTAAAAAACTCCGAAAGACGAAAAGAAACGAAATGAATTAATAAGTAAAGTGGTGGGTATGGGGGTATTGCAATTGATTTTAAAAAATTGCAATAAAGACCAAAAGGAATAAATTGAGTGTTTCCTTAAAGTTAATGAGCTATAAACTTGTAAATTGTTTAAGGATAAGATTTAAATGCAAATCATCTAACTGAAAGGCATCAAGGAGATTCATGCAAACAAATGTTGGAGTGAAGTGGCGATTAAAAATTTCTATAAAGCCCTCGATCTTAAAGGGTTTGAGTTTAAGAAAAATGAAAAAGATAGAATGAGAGGTAATTTCTTTATAAGCGAGCTACAGGAACGTAATAAAATTTTATAAAATGGGGGAGAAAACAAAAATACTATTTCCTTCTAAGATAAGAAGGAGTTCTTTATTATCTTAAACAGCTTCTAAAGCAGCTCGAGAACTGAAAGATGCAACACAAGGTCTTTACCTTAGATTGAAACTTTTGATCTCAAGGATGAGAAGCGGAGACATTTCTATCCTCTTATGACTCTGGCATTTTAAGATCAATAGGTTTGTCAACATTTGTATACTCTTCTTATCTTTTATCTGGATAACTCACAAATATCAGAAGCTTAAAAGATCAGAAGCAAATATTTTTTAGAACAATTTTTAGTAGAATTTCTGGGCTGGAGTTCTCCTATGAAAAAATATTTAAGCGAAAATTTTGATGAAGAGAAATTATATGCTAAAATTAGTAAAACAAATGATGAGGAAATAGACTACAAAAACTGGACAATTACTGAACCTGAAGTATCTGTTATGAATGGAACGTAAAAATCGGAGGAAGAGAAGATAAAAATGGGCTTTTTAAACGATCAAACTTCTTAATATTCATATCTCCCTGCTAAATCTGGCAATAAAATTGTATTGTATGGATCAGACCATCTCTATACTCTTTCACGATTCATCTATGCTCTCTATGAAAGATTAATAAAAATGAAATAGATAGCTGAGGATCGTGAAAAGTTAGAATTATTTTAGTTGCTGTTCTATGCCTGTATCAAGGCAAAGGAAGGCATTAAATTTTAAGAGAATCTCAATTTACTTTTTGGAAAGCATGCTTATCTCATCAGCACTCTCTATAAATTATTCGATAATCTCATTAAAAGCTTAGGACAAGCTGCAAATTGCTTGCTCATCAACTATTCGTTTAAGTTTGTTAAGGAACAATCCGAGGACCTCTATTTCGTTTTGATAAATCGCTTTTGTTTGGCCAACAATTTGACAAGCAATAAGCTATTAAGATTGACATATAATAAGGATAATAAGGTTATCTATTTCAATTATATTGATTCGTACTACAAATCATAGGAGATTGGTAAAGACGTGGCAAAAAAGCGCCTCTAAAATTCCAAAGGAATTTAGATCTACACTGTGGATAATTTTGGATTCGATGACAGCAAAAAAAGAAGAAAATTAAACGAAATGTTGATTGATAATAAACTGGAGTACACTTTTGAAGGCTCCACGATAAAAATGCTAAATCATTTGTAAAACGAAGACACTCTGTTCCTTAATTCCAAAAAGACTAACATTCAAAAGGTGCTTAAGCGAGAAGTAAAACGAGCCCACAAGCTAATGTTGAAGACAAATTGATGCAGGCAGAATTCAATATTTTTAGCAATAATAATTATTATTATAAATTGGCATGTAATGTTAGTATCGATTTATTATGAATAAATTTAAGAATAAGAATTATATGCATCATAATTTGATTAAATATCAAATTATCATTAGAGATCCATCTTTGACTTGCGCTACTTCATTGGAGGCTTTTAATAATTTTTAAATAAAGCTACTGGGTTAAAAACTTTCAAAGAACGGGGAGAATTTTAGTAATTATGTATGGACTTGAGAGATCTCATTCTATTTCTGAGATTCATTAAGTGGGGGAAGTTTTTGATAAGTTCAGGAAAAAGCCATTATAAGTGGTTCATAGTTTCATAAAATATGAAATCTAGATTGCTGATGTATCCAAAAAACCATTCTTTCTCACTGTAATATTTTTCCAATTCCTTCAGACGCGGCTCAATCTTATTTTCCCAATAATACTCCAAAGGAAATTGAGGTAAATTTTTGCTATTTGGCCTACTGATTTGACAAATTAGACCTATGATATTATCTTTGATATCGTGTTTGCTTTTAATAATATCAATCTTAACTTTATCGCGAATTGAAGTCCCAAGTAAATTCAACTATCCAGATTTTCTTATAATATATTCAGATATGCCACTTGAACCAGTAACTACAAAATTGCCGTCTTTTAAGAAGGGAAGAGCCTTTATTACCCAATTTTTAGCCTCATTTTTTTGATAATTTTCCCATTATTCAGGAGTAAAAAATTTATCTCGATACTTAAGGCCCAGATACTCGCATAGAAGCCGGCAAACTTGTGCTTTTCCACGCATCTCGAAATAGCCGATTATCATCTCATCCTATTTTTGTTCTGCAAACATACACAGTCGATGAATGCTGTAATTTATTAAATTTAGTTACCAATTTAAATAATTACTTTTCTGATGGATCCATTAAAATTATAGAAATTAAAAAAAAAATGTAGCAGGTAAACTTAAAAAAAAAAAGATAAAAATTATATAAAAGCGAATTTTAGACGAAAGGATAGAAATTTGATGTGATCATGTTTCACCACAATGACTATAACGTTCCATTTTCCCCTTCAAAACATAAAATATTCATTGTTTTGTTCTTCAAATTGTTTTTTTTTGAAATCTTTATCGACTTCAAGAAAGGGATCATTCGGGTCATCCATCAAAAATTCAAAATTTTTGAAAAATCTATCTTCGTAACTGTTGACTAATTCATGGCTAAAGGGATTTGAAAAGCTTTGGAGGCTTTCTTCGTCATCTTAAATATTTTGGACGGAAGCAATGCTTTTAACTTCTTAGATAATTTATTGATTTGCTGTCCTTCTTTAACTTTTTTAATCTTGGAGAGTGGGCCAATTATCAATAATTTTTAAATTTTTAGGATGGCGCATATTTTTATTTTTAAGCTCTCTTTCTGGTTTAAACTCTTTAACAAAAGCTCGTAAGATTCCTACTTTCTCATTAAGATTGTTATTAAAATCAAAGTTATAAAATTATCCTAATCTTAATTGATAATAATAGTCATCTAATGATTTCTTTGAAACCCCCACTGCTCGAGCTGCTTATTTTAAACTTAATTTTGCTATCCCAGCTTTAAGACTGCTTAAGTGAAGACTTCTCCACTGTTTTACGATTTAAATAGTTTAGCCTATTGTTCGTTATTTACTTCTATCTTTTTTTTATTTTAACTCTGACTAATTGAATTCAGCACCACTATCAGATTAGCTAATGTAGGTGGACTCAGAATTTTTTTTAAACCGCACCATAATAACCCTTGTGGATAGCAATTATCTTGGTACTTTTCCATTTAATTCAGCATTGATTTTGCAGAGGCAGATAAACTGATTTGATTCAGGATCATAGATAGATACTTTGTGACTTCTAAGTGGGCAATATTGCTCGAAAATATCATAGAGATCAACATATTATTATTCAGTCGTTATAGAAAGATCCAATAGAATTGACTGTTGGGTATCTTATCTTTAAAATACGAAGGTGCGCAGATTCTCATTTAAAATGCTATACTTTTATAGGTTCAATTTCATTTGTTCCTTATGATTTGAGATATTAAACATGATAAAGTTTTAAATTATACAAAATCAACCTGTAAGTTCAAAATTTGACTTCTTATCTTATAGGAGTGAATAAGTATAGCCGAAGAAGGTGATTAATTATTGATTACAAATTAGTTTTAATCAAAAGACCGTCTTTTGTGGGAGATTCGATACTACTAAAAGACGGATATAATAGTGGAAGGAAAAGAGTCTAAAACTGCTATTTTTGATAATTTTAAATCGATTGTAGCAAAAAGGATCAATTATTACTTGAATAATCAAATAATTTTAGTTTCCATGTTTATTTATTATCGATATTTATTTTCCTTCAAAATAATTAATAATGAATCATAACAAGTAGAAATCATACGCAGCTGTTATCATTTGAAGTACAAATTTGAAGAAGTTTCTTAATTTTAAAATCACATTTTGAATATTTAAATGCCATGATTCTATTTTTGATAAAATGCAATTTATAAAATAAAAGGTTTGATAATCACCTTTTTATATGAATTAGTCCACAGACAAAGTTAGGAACTTTCCTTTAAAGGAAAAAAAACATGTAAATTATCTTTAAATCAACAACAAAAGAAAAGTATTAATTTCTTTAATTTTTCAAATCGATGTTAACTTAAAAAGCCAAAAAGTCAAAAAATCATAAAGTCATAGCAGAATAAATATTAAAATTTGGGAAAAGATTTTAAGATTTAAGAATCATATAATGAGTATGATTAAAATATTTTATATGGTAATAAAAAAATAATAAAGTAAATTTTGAAAAGGAGTAATTAAAAAAAATAAAACAGCATTCAAAAATAAATTACAATATTAATATTTGATGAACTGAAATTTATATTTATTTTTAATAAATATTACTGACTGATGGGGCAGGAGAACGATAAAGTAATATTCCAGGGCCATCAATCACAACTCACCAAACGCAAGCATATCTTCGAAAAAGAAGATGTTGATCCAGAACCATGCTAAATTCCAGGATGCAAATGCGAATTAAAACATATAGAAACTCATAGCAAAATTTGCTCACATTGTTTGGAAGCTCCTCCTCCTTTTATAAAAATAGGAAATGGCCCGAAGTATGTGAAGGACAGTAGCGAGTTGCAACAACCATCATTGCCCGACATATCAATAATTCCCTATCGAGAGCCGTAAACTGCAGACAGTATTCCGACAAAAATATCATATTTTAACGCATGGTCTCTACCAACTCATCGATATTATATCGATGATAATAAATATCGATAATTTGATGAAAATGTAATCCATGAAAAGCCGAGATAGCCGATGATAGAAAGTAAATATGAATATGAGCCTATTAGAATAAGTAAAAAGTAAATATAGCCCAGACCTGCGGATAATGCTAACAGGAGACAAAATTTGAATATGTATTAATGATTATTAATTTCGATTGCTAGTAATATTTGTTCATTTTATCATGCAATTTATAAACATACTCGAACATTTCAAATAGATGATTGAGTTGAGGTTTATTGATTTTTATAGGATCAGAAGTATTTTTGAAGTTATCAATATTTTTTGCTACCATATTTTGAAATTACAAAATATACTGTTTATACATTTCTTTCCTAATTCAATTGCTAAATGACTGAATTCTCATTCTCACAGCTTTTTAGCACAACAAACAAAGGAATTCCTGATCTCAGCACCCTACCTCAGTCTGTTACAATGGCTTTACCTTACTATATTTATTCTCTAATACTTCAGATCATTATATTCTTCATTTTTATTCTGTATTTCATACTTGCAATCTATCGCGTAGCAAAGAAGATAAAAAACAGTAAATTTACAGATATCCCTAAAGATTTACAAAAGAATTAATAGTAGAACATGAATGGTGATGCAGATGGTCGAACAAAATAAGTATATAAAAAAGAAGAAAATAATCGAGATGATAACTTAATATATCGTTTTGATGAAGAATCGGAATAAAAAGAAGAAGATAACAGCAAAATATAATAAAAAAAAGAAGATAAAATATAAACATAAGAAAACAACAAGATCGAAGAGAAATCACAGAATTATGATGATTATCACGATTAAAATGAGCAATATTTCATCTATCTCGATCATAAATTGCTCTTTCTTCAGCCTTTTCTTATTTCTTTCATCGTTTGCAATAGTGTATTTGCAGCAGATGCCATTACCATTATTATGGTTGTTCTCATGCTACTCAGCTATTTTTTATTCAATATTAAGAACCTTTTTGGACACATTCGCATGTTATCAATGCTATTTATTGGATTTTCTATCCTCGGATTCCTCTCTTTCTTTACGAACGATCACGACCTAACTACTTGAATGATCTTTTACTACCTTAACATTAAAATGATGAATTAATATGTTAATTTTTACAGTGCAAAAAATAGTTATCAGAACTACTTTTTCATGTACAATGACTTGAACCACCAGAGCATGAATAATGATTTATTTTGCTGGTTTGGGTTCAATATGATAATTATAGAATAATAATTGATAATTTCCATGCATTAAGAAGGCAAACTCGTCTATTCCAAGAGCAGTTAAAACAATATATCTGTCTTTCGAGTGGAATCGATCTCACCGAAGCACAATGAATCTAATAACGATTTGCTCAAAACAATTTACTCTAAACTCGGCTCTTTAAATGATAGTATTAAAAAAGATGAATGCTCTTCAATCAAGTAGAAATAAGGAATGGTTTATGATTTGCCAAAAATGTACACCTGGTTTGATGTAGTAATAAAAAATCAGTTGATTACACTGGCTAGTATCAAGCAAACTCAAGTCTATTATCCAAGGCTAATAAACTGCTAACGAGTAAGATATGTGGGGTTCATCGCAACAATGAATCAACCATGGCCAGTCTCATGAGATCGTTTTCTAATATTTCTCTGACAACCGTCGATAAGGAGGGAGTTAAAAGTGCAAAATAAAACAAATTTCGATTAAAAACTCATTTTAAAAGAACTTGTCCGAAGACTTCTGCGCTTTCTCGAGAACATCGTTTCTTTTAAGATAAGCCAGCAGTGGTATCTCCTCAAGTTATTTAATATTTGGGCTGTTATGAAGCAGTAAATGTAATTATATACAGAGCAACATCTTCAAAAGTAGTAACATCAGTCAATCCCTCTAAAAATTGAGCATAGTGGCAGAAAAACCGGAATTCAATCTCATGAAGTCAGCTAATAAACATTAATTATTTCTCACCAATGTGCAGAGCGGTAGCATGAACTTTTGTGTTGAGGATTTTATTGAGGGATAACTAAATAAAGAAAAGCAACGATAAAAAGTCATTAATGAATGCAATTCCATAAGAAATTCCCAATAATGTAATGCCAACTAAATTCAAAATTTAAACTTGGCAAAGGGCTCTCATGCTTAAATACAGCAAAGCTAAGTGTATATAATCTTTAAAGATTACTAAATTGTTAGAAATGAAGATTTTTGCATTTTTAAGATCAAACAACTTGAAAATTGGGGATAAATTCAAGTAAACATCAATACAATTTGTAAATGTTTGAAAAGCCATAAAATCAGTTACCTGACAGTAAAATCTGAGAAGATAGCAATATGGAGAGGAAGAAGATTAACATTTGAAGATATAAGAAACATATTAAATCTTCAGTTTCGGGAAAAACCTGCCTAGAAGATTCTTAAGATATGCCTTGCCTTTTTGTAGAGATTAAAAGTTAGAAAAGTGAAAAGATAGATGGTCAGAAAGTAATGGCTTGCTCGTTGGGTTGTCCAGCGTCTTAAAACATTTGTTTTGCTGCGACGTACACGTTAATAAAAGTTACATCGCGCCTAACAATTACACTTGAAGTTGACTCAAAACATGAAGTGGTAAGTGTAAATATACATGCCCAGTTTCTCAGTTGATTATTTCAAAAGGAGCACAACTCAGTACATGTAAACCTTTGAAAACATATATCACTCCATTTGGAAAGCCAGTGATAAACAGCTTGTGTTGATTCTCCCGACTCTTAATGAGGATATCCTTCATTTACTGCAAACCAAATTCAAAACCAAGCGAAATATCACAATAATCTGTCCCTAAATACATGAGGTTTTTCCATTACATCTTTCCCTTGCTTCTCAAGTTTTATTTTCTTATGAAACTCTGAAGAAAATAGAAAAAGCAATTGGGGGTAAATCTGCAGTTTTAATATCTGGTGGCCATGAGAATCAAACTAACGAGCTCCTTTTAAGTGAATATCTCAGTGTCCCCCTTCTCTGTTCGCTCAATATCAATAATGATTGCTAACATCAAAAGCAATTTTTTCGTAAGGCAAACGTGGCCACTCCTGCCCACTGCATAATCCACTCAATCTCAACTTTTCACGATATCATATCAAAATTTGCCAACCTCCTAATAAGCTATCCAATTGAAAAAAAATGGATAATGAAACTAAATGGTTAATTCAAAGGCAGGGGAATAGCTACAATCACATTTAATCCTTCCAAATATTTGAAAAATGAAAGTAAATCATAAAATATAAAAAGTGTCCAAGAATATCTACGAAGTAACTTAAAATTAAAATTGAAAATCAATTTTTAAAATTCTTTGTTCACAGTCGAAGAATTTGTATCTGAATTGCAGCGAAAAGGAGGTGTTATTTAAGAATAGATTGCTTCATTCATGACTTATGAACTTTGTTTCAACAAACTCAAAACCTGCCAATTTTTATATTCGTACAAAGTATATGGTCTGGATTATTCCAATAAAGTTTGGCTGTCTTACGAGATGGATTAATAAATTTTAGCAGTTTCATCTAAAATTCAAGAGGAATTATAGCAAGGTTGTTACTATGGGTTTATTAGTGCCATAATTTGCAAAAGCAGTAACGAATAAGTGTATGGAATTGATTTGAAACTGAGGCAAACTTATTCCTCCAGTGTAGTTTCTTTTATTCAAATGATGGAAGATCGCAGAAATATCCATCAGTCATAAGCTATTAGTGTGAGTCAGCTGCCCACAAAAAGAGTGAGCGTTCATCACTCCAAGTAGTCAAGTTGTGTGTCTAACAGCAATATATTATAAATTCCTCTTCAAAATTATCATTATCTCATTATTCCTGATCTTGTTTTCACTGACATTAATTAAGTTGTGAAAGGGCAACTCATTGAAGATTTAATGAAGGACTGCTGGACAAATCGTCACCTCAAACTTTACTAATAGTGTAGTATTTATCTAAGCATGGGTGTAGATTTCAGCCTAGTAGTTATGGGAAAAGATGTTAAACGACTCAAGAAGCGAGCAATATAGCTTATTAGAGAGCTCAATGATCGCACAAGTTCATACAAGCAGTATCGTGGTAAATAAATCACAAGAGACGTCTTTCGGTACAGTGATATAATCCGAGCCATAACCCAAATAAAGTTTGAATAATGATGTTTACTTGGTCTTACTGATAAAAAATACAGCAATCAATATTTTGCCCGGTTGCGGGGATCGTCCTTAATTATTAATTTTTCGATAACGTCATTGAAATTGAAAATAATGGATTCGTACTCCTCCACAATGTACTTAATCTGCTTTTCTCGCTACTCCTTTTATCGTTATAAACGCTATATCTATGCTTATTGATGCTGGATAAGACTTCTATTGAATTTAATCTACATGCCCTGCTCGGCCTGCTTGATCTCCACATCAGCATTTCCCACCTATTGCAAGAGCATTACTAACACTTCGTAATTTTTAACGACAGCCGAGTCAAGGCCAACCATATCGTTTTCCAATTTTTTTATGTAGTTACCAAGTTTGAATTTATTAGTTAGCAATTCGCTCAGTGACTCTTCAGCTTCCTTGGAGTAGTAAGCCCGAACTTATTACCCCTATCTTACTCCTCTAAGTAAATTCTGCATCAGCTGAACAGCCGATTTATTACCTATTGTTACTCCTTGAGTGGTATTCGATTATTTGGCTATTCTAGCTTTTTGCTGTGTGGGTTGTTTAATGTCTGTCTTTAAATCCTATTTCTTCTAAATCCATTCGACGTTGCTATGATGCAGACTCTGATTAAGAGGAGCGGCAGAGGAAGATCCAATGTCTCCTCCTATCCAATTTTTTTAATTAAAGGGATTAGCATTTGGTTTCTAGTGTAAATTCTTCTTGGACTTCTAAACTCGACTGCCCCACTGATTGTAATAACTCATCGTTGATTACTTTTATTCAAGAATTATAATAGTAAATATAAATTATTAGGCAACAGAATATATTCAATATCCTCATTATCAACTGGTGAATATACTTTAATCATATTTATGTTTATCAATCTCAAAGGCATAATATTCAGATCAGTGATCATAAGTAAAGTATAAGAGCTTAAATTATGAAATAACGATCAAAGATCAAATATTCAAGATTGATCCGTACTTTGTTCGGATAAAGTCAGCGAAATATCATCATCCTCACGCAAATATTTGTCTTTTTCATTTGGAGATATTTTTTTATTGTAAAACTGATACTTCTTTTAGTTTTATGGTTTCAACTGCGTAAACACAGGACTGGCTTTGGATTTGTTAAAGATAAAACGATTTTGATTCTGAAAGGTAGCCAGTTGACGTTTCAGCTGCTAGTTTTAGTGACGAATATCATCGAATTATCTTGTGAGTAGCTGATATTCATCCTTATACCTTAGCAGCATCGAGTTTTGAATCTAATCATACTTAATCCTTTCTGTTAGCATTGAAACATCGTATTTCAACTGCTCAATCTCTCCAACAAGTTGCTATTTTTCTCTAAAGAAATACGACTACTTGGCCTAACTAATTTCCAAATTCTGTTATATTTTGCCGTAAAGATTGCTATTTTCCTTCTTCAAGTGTTCGCATTTGTCGGTGAGTTATTTGATGACGTTTATCTTTGATTTATACTGTTCTTCCAACTTGCGCTGTTTTTCAGTCAGGATATCTACAATTCGCTTGTTGTTTTTGCAATAAAAACATTCAGAAATTAGCATATTCTCCTCATCTAAATCTCTTTTTCCCTATCCGCCGTATTTATAGTCGTAGTTCATCATATTCTTGTAAGAACTTGATTTCTAAGAATTAGAAGCGTTTGAAACTGATCGACTGTTCTTGAATGATTATACACTGGCCATGTCGCTTTAATCCTAATATCTTTCTTGTGTTTAATTAGCAACACGATATACCTTGTTTACGCCTGGCTTTCTGTTTTGTTATTGATCAAAATTATATGGCTCAATCTTTTTCTTGTTCAGTCCATTGGACTGCAGCCCAGCCAACAGCAAATTTTTCTGAGACTGTGGACTAGTTAATATTCCCTTTGAATACTTATGGGCAAACTATTTGACTAAATCCTTATCCTTATAAAAATTTTCGGTCTGTCGTTCCTTACGATTGATTGCAACCATATTAGCAAGTGGCTCGACTATGGATTTTTCTTTAATTAGCTATTCTACTATAGTTTTCGTAGTAACTGCTTCCGCGGCATTTTTTTTCCTTTTGTCGGAAGTGATGGAGGGATTGTTGGAAGGCTTTCTTGTAAACACCTTTCTTTTCATGGATGTTTCAATTTCAATTGGATTTTCATAATGAGAAGAGTAGAGATTTAAAGCTGTCTTCTGCTGTTTATTACTATTCACTTAAAGCATTAAATTATACAAGTATGTATATAGCTTTTAGCTACTGTATGATATTTTACCCATTCATACAAGATATATTCTCTCATCAAGAAGTATCAATATTGGGATGAAACTTTATCCAAATAAAGTTAAACTTTATCATCTCTGATATTGTCAAAATTAATAAAGAAATTAGAAGTTTCATAATATTTATTAAATTAATAAAGCAGTTCACACTCTTACGAATAAGAAAGGACTGTGAAATTAAAAATAAATAAATTATAAATCAGTGATTTATAAATTTATTGCTGGTAAAATGATTTGGATAATGATCCGAAGAGATCATTCATATTACAATATATTTGATAACTTAATTCATATTTTATCATGTTATTATGATGATTTATTTTAAACAATAAATTAACGGTCTGAAATCTTTCTTGCAAGAACATAATCATAAAAATATCCCAAATAAAGTAAATAAGTTATTGATTATAAACTACGTAGATGGTGGATTGTTACATTAATTAAGCTATAAAAATAGCTTAATGAAATGATAAATAAAACCAATGTTCATTGGGTGTTTACAGGATAATATTAGAATATATTAACTAATAAAATGCATTCAGGCCGCAATCTCGATATTCAACAATACTGCAGTTAAATGGATTAATCAATCGCCTTTCACGATGAAGACTTAGGATAGCAAAGCCCCATCATCGACCCGAACTCCACTATCAGTTTAAATATTCCAAAATCAAGCACCAGAGACATTTATAATGACATGAATTAAACCACAAGTATTTAGGAAGAGTTCATCGGTAATCACTCCATCCGCCCTCAAAAACAATATAAGTGCTTTAAATGCTATGGGAAAAACAGTCATACATCGATGAAATGTAACGGTCCCATTTGTCATGAATGTGAAGGGACACAGTATATATCAGATAACCATGCGCTAGCTAATATCCTCGACCAACTATTAATGATGAAAATACCATAGTTGCCACCAAGAACCGAAGAAAACGTTGGCAGATCTAATCATGAACTAAACTATGGGAGAAATAGTATGAAATAATAAAACTTCCATTATCAGGGTGATTCTTCTCCTCATTGCAAAACATGTGGCAAGGACTGCGATGACTGTAGCTATAGAATATGCAGTGTTTGCGATAATTTTGTAATTTGTAGTGATTGCTTTAGGAAAGGTAAAATAAATCACAGATCTGATCATATGTTAATGAAAGTTCTAAATCATCAAAATAACTTCCCAAGCCTCAGCGGGCTTAGTCATCATCCTCCCAATATGAAAAAGATATCATAAGAGGGAGAGTCTTAGGAAATGTCAAATTACCTGTAATAATAATAAAAATGTCAAAATTGTAATCAATCACTAGAATAAATATATATTAATTGTGCTACGTGCGAAAAGGAGGGGTAGCAGTACATTCTCTGCTCAAATTGCTCGGACAACAAAAGTTATATTCATAACGCAAATCATAAAATGGAAATGAAAACTATCAGTAAAGACAACAAGTTGACCCGTTTAATTTCTAAGCCTTCTTAGGCATAATCAATCGCGTTTTCTGAAACAAAGAAGGTCGAAATGCCTAGTTGCAGAAATTCAATAATAAAGATAAATAACATCGATCTATAATCCAGCTATGAATTTAATTCTATTAAAGGGACTAGAGGTGGAGGAGTCAATATTTTGGAATCATTTTGCAAAGATTTTAGTGGTAATAATGCTTTACTAAAAGAAGATGCTATTCAGGAAGAAGTAGATCCAATCTTTGGATAAACCTTCACGCCCACTAACATTTAAAACTTTGATTTCCTCTTTGAATCTCACAAAATTAATTCAGGAGCAAATAATCATAAAAATCCATAGCAATCTGTGATTAGAATAGATATGGAGGGTTCAGTTGAATTTGAATCTAAAATAATGAGAGATTCTAATAAAACAGAACTGTTTACTCCTTTTTCCTTCGCCTCCAAATCTTAAATAAAAAATAAGGATATTAGAAAGAGCAATCCATAGGATTAATATATTTTTAACAACTATTAATGCGACATCTGCAATACATATCCCATTAAAAATAAGAGGTATCATTGCAAAGAGTGTTAGGATTATGATCTCTGCGAAATTTGTTATCTCACACAATCAAAAAAGCATGTGCATCAGTCGTTCGAAGAAATAGATGGCCGACTTCTTTTGAAAAAACAAAAAGATTTGATTTAGACCAAACTATTACAAACAACTACACGTGATTTTTCAAAGAAAATGCCGAGCATGCGTAACAGTTCTCTGAAATGATTTTAAAGCGTATTATCTTTTTTTATGATTTAAAATTAATAAAAAGAGTATGCGTAAATCGCATATCCTCAACTTGGTTCGAAGTATTATATTATTCTTTAATGTATAAAGCCATCACGCCTCAAAACTATTCAACTTAGAGTTCATCATTGCCCTCATCCATGTCATCAGCATCAATATCATATCCCACCACGAGTGAAGGAACAGAACAACTTTTAATCATCAAATTTCTCTTTGTTGTCTTCTTTTTCAAACTATCACTATCACAAATAAACTCACTCCATTTTTCGACATCCCACTTTAGTTTTTCAATAAATATTTGCTGCAATTTTAAGGGCTGATTATCATAGAACGTTAAAAGAGATTTAGCATATTAGCGTACCCGAGGATGTATCATTTGTTTGAGTCCTTGAATATCTCCCTATTCATAAAATTTAACGTGGTGAATATTCTTCCTGCAAAAATGGCGTTAGTACTATCCTAATCTAAGAGAAATTAATGTGTTTTCAGAATGCAGAAGTTGATATTTCTTTTCAGTTTGTCCGAGACTATTTTCAAGCATTTCCTTCATACCTATTAACTCTTAATTTTTTTATATAGCCTCATTAAGTGCCTCTTGGAGAAGTTAGTTATTGAGTTTCTCCTTTTTTAACAGTCGAATTAACTCTTTATTGGGATCAACTTTGCTTTTCCTTTTGTCTTTTTCTTTTTCCTTCTCTTGTGGCATCTTTTGACTATACACGTTTCCAATAATTTTGCTGATTTATATTTTCTTGTTCTACTCGTACGATCGGATGATTTCCTCAAATTATGGAAGTTTATTTTTCAACATCTTTCTAACTTCACCAAAGATATGATACTATTTACTGATATTTTCGTACTCTGTCTTATAGAAATTTTTTTATTTTAAAATTTAAGAAATGAAATCGTTGATGTGTCTTTCCTAAATTTCCTTTTTATAATTGGATAGTTTATCCTACAACGTTTATTCATTAAGCTCTTAATATTTTTTGAGACGAGTAATGACTGAGGTGAATGAGTCCTCCTTATCATGAAGATATTTCCTCAAATCAATGATTTTGTTTTAGAACTCTATGATGCGCTCTCTGTAAAAGTGTTTATCCTCCAAACTCATTTGTTTTTCAACCAACAGCATTAGATTTATGTTTTGGTACTCATCATAATATTCCCTCAATCTGTTCGAGAGCTCATTACCCTCTTGCACGAGTAAATTGACTGCTTCGATGTTGGGGCCCAGTGAATTTAACTCCATCAACATTTATTTATTGAGATGAAGATTTTCTTGCATATCGACCATATAGTTCTCTCGTTTTATGCGTTATCTCTCCATATATTCAATTTTGGATTTTTGTGTTTCATTGGCGAGAAGGACCTATTCAATGTTATTGACGTAGCTGTCGTGCATAACCTATAATAGAAACTGATTTATTATTGTTATAGGATAGTTTTCAATTTTTCTAGTTAACCATCAATATCGTGGAAATACAAAATAAACGCAAAAAATATGCTCAAATCAAGTTGTATTTGCTGGTTTAGCAACATGATTTATTTTCTTTGATTTTTGATCTTTAATTTTATAATATGTTTATCAATATTCATATGCTTGATAGCCTCTATATTACTGAACTTCATCTAACGAGCATCAAAATATG
>Ga0302280_1000118_pt1 | contig 69302 bp, 58 predicted proteins | sample III_Fen_E1_1_FD_198771 | JGI IMG/M metagenome (GOLD analysis project Ga0302280, IMG submission 198771) | Peat permafrost microbial communities from Stordalen Mire near Abisko, Sweden - III_Fen_E1_1 | ecosystem: Environmental > Terrestrial > Soil > Wetlands > Permafrost | place: Sweden: Abisko... | reverse complement strand
TTGAAAGAAAGGTATGGGCTCCTTCCATTCCATTATTTAATAGTTAAATTCATTTGTTTAACTTACATTTCAATGTACATATATTTTTAAACATTGTCTAATGTTTAAAATTAACAGTTAAAAGACTTTCTATTATATCTTATTTGCTGTTAGAAATCATTTAAATGATATTTAAAAGTTTAATCTTATCTGAGATTAAACCATGCCGCGATATATTTATACAGAACCAAAGGATTTATATCCACTTCCACCCGACAGGATCTTTAAACAATTAGAACAACATTTATTACCTGATATCGTAAAGATTATAAAAAAGTATATTGCGTGTAAAACTTGTCACGAAAGAATTGGTTATTGGTTTAATCAGTATTATTCTAGCTGTTGCGAAAAAGATAACCAGATAGAGGATGTTTACATATGTTCAGGTCCATGTATATTACATGGTTCTATAGCAGAGGCTGAAGTGAAGAAAAAACGGAAAAATATAACATTTATCAGGACTTCGTGGCTAGGGGAATGTTCAATTTGTGGAGATTGTTGCGGAGAATGTATAGATATGCTTCCATCGACAAAATTCCCTCAACCTCCAGACGAATTTTTCGAAAAGAAATATTTCGAGTCATCATGCGAAATAAATAAGAATGAAAAGACTGTAGAAGATATCATACGAGATATAAATTCTTTTTTAAATCAAGATAAGCGTATTTTGGAGTTAGATATACCAGATTCTTATGACAGGAGAGAATTACATCAGTATATCGATAAAAATCATAAACAAAAATTAACGCATCATTCCGAGACGAAAAATGGTAAACGTATATTAATACTTGAGAAGATAGTGAAATATGCTACTATAAAATTTATTTAAGTAAGAACTTAATAAAATGATTACAATGTCGGATCTTTTTTTAAGTCAATAGTTATGCAGTAAAGATAATTATAAAAATTTATTATCTTTACTCTATGTAAACAAAAAAATGAGTTCAACGACATCGTCAAATTCTCTTACAAGCGGCTAAAATTAGGCCGTAATAGGGGCCTGAAAAGTCCACCTAGTCGGGTAAACCGGCAAAACATCTTATAATGTTCGGGAAACCCCTTAAGCTTTAACTACTACCTATAATATAGAAATGTATTATAGTACCCAGGATAATGACCTCGGGAATAGTAAAAACGTTAAAGATTGGGTAATCCGCGGGTAAAGAACCTAAAGCCGTTATGCAAGGCTATGGTTCTCCCTCAACGACCGAGTATGGATCATTTTTTGGACGTAGTTTCTAATTATTTAGGATAACTAAACCAAAGATCTGTCACGGATGTTGGTTAGCAATGAAGGCCTGGCAAGCCCTAGCTAGCTTAAGATACAGTCTATTCCTTGCGGGAAACCCGAGGTACAAAAGTTATTGATTTAGCAACCTAAACACCTTGGGTTGAACAGGTAGTCGCTTATAGAGATGAATGGTCTCTTTATAAGATAAAACGATGTAAACCATTCTTTCATTTATATTTCTATGATCCTAGCTTCCTGGGGAGAATTGATAATGAAAATATAACTACCTAGTCGGAGTACAACTAATCCGGCAAGACGCCTTATAATGACGGGGAAAGCCTTAGAGCCTATGACACCGCTTCTTACTCGAAAGAGTAATGGGGCACCAGGATTAGAACCTGGGTATGGTAACAGAACATAGGATTGGCTAATCCGCGGGTAAAGAACCTTACTGATCAAATCGGTTGATTCTCCCTCAACGACTACGTGTAGCTGTAAAGCTGCCACGGGCGTCGGTCTACTTGTGTTAAGTAGGCTTAAGATATAGTCTGGCTTCATGTGAAAGCATGAAGGGAAGCTCGTTGATGAGCCAGAAAAATATTTATATGGTGGGGCTAATGCTATCACCTATTTCGTTAAACAAGTAAGAAAAGCCACCTAAACAACATTGGGTGCAACAGGTAGTCGCTTATAGAGTCGAATGGACACTCTATGGGAAAAACGATGTAACCATTCTTCTTCATCATAATCCGCGACCCGACTATTCCGGGTAGAAAGTGATGTAAGAAATATAACTACCTAGTCCTAGAAACAGGGCGAGATTTCCAAATTGCGGGAAATCCCTTAGAGCTCAACCTACCACTTGTCTCAGTAATGAGAACAAGGAACCCGGATAATGACCGGCTCCAATGGTAAAAACGGTTGAGATTGGGTAATCCGCAGCCAAGGGTCTAAATAATTTTTAATATATGTTCGTATATTTCATGTTCAGCGATTAGGCTAACAATACATACATAAAAAATCATTTATTTAGATCAAGGTTCAACGACTAAACGGAAGTCGGTCCTAGGAGAGTGTCCTAGGGCTTAAGATATAGTCTATCCTATAATGAAAATTATAGGGAATAGATGGGTTTACAGTAGTACCAGTTGTATTGTCTAGAACTGGTAATTCTCAATTCGGAACACAATTTTCCGTTACAATTTCTCGTGCTGGAGATTATCTTATCCGTTCATGGCTCCGTGTACAAGTTCCAGCTATTTCTGTTATTTGGGGAAGTTCTTCGGCTCCAGTTCCAGTTGCTGGTTGGTTACCTGCTAACTTGGGTATTAGATGGACTCGTAACTTTATGCACAATCTTATCAAAGAGTGTTCTATCTCTTTTAATGATTTGGTTGAAGCCAGATTTGATAACTTCTTCCTGGACTTTTGGGCTGCGTTTACCATCCCAGCAGGCAAGCGTAACGGATATCAAAACATGATCGGCAACTTCGAAGAATTAACAAATCCCAAATGCATCGGTGCAAATCCCAACAGCTTACCGACCGCCGTACTCAATTTACCTTTACCATTCTCTCATTTTCGCGAAACCGGTCTTTCCCTTCCAGCTGCCGCTTTGCCATATAATGAAATGAAGATTAACTTTGTCTTCCAAAACTGGCAAAATTTACTTATTGTTGATAACTATGCCCTTGGTGTATCTACTAACTGGCCATACAATCAACTTCCCCAAAATAATGCAATGCCATGCTTAATTGCAGATGTATGGGCTGAATATGCTTTGGTTTCTAACATGGAACGTGTCCAGATGGGTAAAGCTCCTCGTGATATGCTCATTGAACAAGTCCAGACAGCTCCTCTCCAGACCTTTAATGCTGCAATGACCTCTGCTGCTAATAACATTTTTAATATCCACTTTGCGCACTCAATTAAAGCATTATTCTTCAATGTTCAAAATATCACCAATTGTTCAGAGTGGTCGAATTATACCGCTGCATCTCCAGTACCTACAGCCCTAGGAGTTATATTCTCTCCAGTTCTGGCAACTGATCCTATTGCTGCTACTTCGTTGTTCTATGAGAATACTCAACGTTTGAGTAACATGGGATCTGACTATTTTTCATTAATACATCCTTGGTATACCGCAGTTTCGATCCCCCTGGAAACAGGGTTCCATTTGTATTCTTATACACTTGATTTACTCAATACTAATCCAATGGGAAGTACTAATTATGGTAAACTTACCAATGTTTCCCTTTCATTTACTCCTTCTATGGATGCCCAAACTGCAGCAGCTGCAATTGGATCTTTAGTAAGTCCAAGTATCTTCGCTTGTCAAGGTGCTGGGATTCCGCAGGTTTACCAGAGTATAGTAGTTGGACTCAATCATAACATTGTCAGGATCGCAGGTGGAGCATTAGGTTTTCCTGTGTTATAAGATCGAGTTTTACATTCTATTATCTATTTTTTTAATATTCCAGGTATATTTATTGACATTCGTCACTAAATAATTCTATTTTTAGTATAAATTATGATAATTTCAGAATTAAATAGTGAAATCCCATAATCCTAAAATAATAGTGAAATCCCATAATCCTAAAATAATAGTGAAATCCCATAATAATATCGAAATTCCCATAATAAATATTTAAATATAAAACCATATATAGCCTTGAGATGTATGTGTCGGAGTATCTTTACCCTTATTACTCCTTATACAACACTCGATAGCTTTTCTAGATTTGTTCTTATCTATAGCATTTAAATCATCTATCGCAGCTTTTATACTTTTATATTCTTTTTTGTTATTACCATTTAGATCCATCCGAGCTATAGCTCTTGTAGTTTTAGCTCCAATTTTATAAGCATGATTCAAATTATCTGCGACACTACACCATTCAAGATTAGATAAATCATTATTAAATCCATTATTATCCTTATGATTTACTACATACTTAGTATCATCTATATTACCATCATTTAACATTCTCAATTCGTCGGATAGAAACGCCAATGCTATTAACTTATGAACTCTATGTATATCTATATTCAAATATTTAGACTCACTTGGGGTTCCAAAAGTTTTCTTATTATAATGCGATATAAATGCTCTACCTTTATTAGATACTCTATATTCTTTATCTCCGATAATTATAGTCTTCCAAGTCTCGTCAGGAATTACAAAACTATCCTCTATAGATATACGTTCATTATATTGTTTGAATTCAAATAATTGAGCATCCTGTATATTCGGACATCTTATCTTTAGATCCTCCTCGGAAAAATATGCTTTAACTCCATCAAACCAAATATTACCATTTTTAGCCCTTCTTCCATAATTTTCTTTATTTCTATTATTTTCTGAGCAAGTGACCCATCTTAAGTTAGAGACGTTATTATCAGCTTTATTTCTATTAATATGATCAACTTGCATTTTTATATTTTCAGGTTCACCTATAAAGGCTATAGCTACGCTACACATTAACTACAAAAATAGTATTAGTGAAACGGTCTAACCGTTTTTAGAGTTCACTGTTAATACGCTTCTAACCACCGCGGACGGTGAGTACTTTAACAGAAAGAACCTTTTTAAGGATCCTAAGCGATTGACCCATATAGTGATTTTAAATAGTAATTTCTAGCTCCTGCAAAGTCTCTAGGAACTCTTATACCACAAGAAGTACAATGTACTACTGTTCCATCCTCTTCTTTCAAAGTTTTTAGAGAACCGCATTTAGTACATGTAAGTGTAGTATATTCTTCTGTTGGAGTATATAAATGGTTAATTTGGTTGGAGTTGAAAACTCGGTATTTAAGCTTTTGTTTAAACTTGTAAAAACTTAATCCGGTTAATTGCATTTTTGTCTGCTTACTAAGATCTTTAGACCGTAGCATTGGCGCTACTTCAAATGGAGGAAGAAAAATGTGCTCATAGTTTAAAGTAATAAACTTAACTAACTTCCACTGCATGTCAGTCACCATATGTTTAACCTTAAGATTGAGCTTTAACATTTTTTGTTGATATTTTTTCCTACATTTAGGCTTGATCTTTCTAGCTATCCTCGCCTTTAGAAAATTAGCCTTGACTAAATTTCTAAAGATTAAGAGATTAGCCCCTTTACCAAACTCCCAAATATGGTTTCCGGAAAAACCGGTAAGAAAGCATCTCACTCCCGGATCGAATGCTATAATTTTCTTAAGATTAGGTGCTTGAGTTTCGCTATCTAAATCTCCGAGAAAATTATATCCGACTGGAAGTAATAAGTAAGTTTTATTCGTGTGTTGGTCTACGTTTAAGCTAAATCCTCTCTGTTCGTTATTAGCTTTTAACAGTTTAAAAAGGGTTTGCGCATTGTAAATCTTTTTTCCTACTCTGCAACATCCTTTAATTGGACCAAATTCGGAATACATAGGATTATCGGATCCCATCCACTGTCCTATCATGAGACACTGATGAGGGTCCTTCTTTGTCTTGTATTTCATAGAAAAATTATTTCCTACATTAGAGACGGAGGAATTAAAATTATTTACCACAAGTTTGCATGCTCCTTTCCAAATCTCTGCTGGAACTTCTAAATTTTCCAGCCAAGCTGGCTTACTTTTTTCAAGTGAAGTTTTTTCTATTCTTGCATGCCTATAACAGTATTCTTCAGAATATTCAGCACATTTCTTCCCACAAACACTATCATTTTTCATGATAGCTGTACAACAGCATTCATCTACTTTTCTTTCTATAACTTTCCTCTTGGAAAATTTCGGGGTATAACAGTAAGAAAATGTATTATCCACGATTTTAGTTTCAAGTTCATGCCGTAAAAGTTCGGCTCTTACTGTGGGAAAAGTAAATTTCTTCTTTTTAAGCTTAAAGTTCGAATTCTCTTGTTTTAAATGTTTTCCGCAGTAGAGTTTGGTAGTAGATTTGCTTGAAGTATTTTTATCACATATCTTACCCTTATTTTTACCGCTACAAAATCTGGCAAAACATTTTCCTGTAGGTATACGATCATCTGGTTTTTCGGGTGTCTGAAACTCTTGGGTCATTATATCTATCATATCTAAAGTTCTGTTAGCACTGTATCTAAACGCTCCTAACCAACGATTTATAAGAGCTTTTTGTTTAGGAGTCTGAAATATCCTTAATTTCAACGATCTCTGAGCTTCCTCCTTGTTCTGACTCTTTTTTACACTTTCTTCTTTCATCAATTCTTGCGGTAAACATTGAGGTAATATTAAGGAGGTCTTTAACAAGCTCTTCTTCTGGGGAAGAGTTAATTTGTTCGAGAACCACGATTTTAGCATTGGAAGCGAGCTGAAAGACGAGCTGTAGGAGCTCGAACCCGAATCGACACAAGCGGTCTTTATGGGCAACCACAATTTCTTGGAGTTCTCCCCTACTAGAGTATTCCAAAATGGTTTTAAGACCTTTTCTTTTGTAGTTAAGACCAGATCCAATGTCCGAGATAAATTCGTATGTAGGGTATCTTTCTCGCATGAAATTGATCTGTCTTTGCAGGTCGTCTTTTTGGGATCTTGTAGAGACTCTTGCATAACAGATAGTTTTTCTTGTCGGAGTAACTGGCTTGCTTGATTCAAAAGGTTCAGCGCTGTTTCTAAGGACAAATTCTCTAACATTATATCGCCTGTGTGTTCCTTTTCCTCCAGAGCGCCAGAACTTAATCCTACCTTCTGAGGCCCACGCTCTAAGTGTATTGGCAGAGATGTGGAGTAGCCGACAAGTTTGCTCGTTACTAAGGAATCCTTCAGGAATACTTCCCGGAGAGATTTCTGACATTGCATGTTCTTATAGGGATAATTCTTATGTTTAAATAGGAATTAAGATAATTAAACTTTGAAAATTATTTTTGTAGTTTGGATTTAACAGTTTAATATACTAATCTATTAACATTAATTTTTCTAGTAGATGTTTTAGTTTTACCATTTTCTACACGCATAGCAGCCCTCCGATATCCATCAGCAGCATGTTCCAAAGAAAGCAGTTTGCCTGTTTCAATATTCATTACCTTGCCTTGATTTGATACTGAGTAATAGTGTTTAATATTAGATAATTTTAAATGATCTGACATAATACCGGTTAAAGTTTTAATATTTTTCCATTTCTCTGGTTCATCTATAGGAGTTTTCTCTAGGTTTTCCATCAGGATTTGTTCTAAATATTAAATCTTTTAAGCTCCAATAACAATTTTAATTAAATGATTTAAAGAAATAAATAAGTCATATAATCCCAATCATGCCTAGAAAAATACCATATCAACCAGACCTTTGGAAAGAAATCGCAGAGAAAAAAGAATGTACTCTTATTAATCTAGATAACATTGATGAAAAATGTTTGAAGGCTGGTGATAAACTTGATATTCAATGTAATAATTGTGACAATATCTCTCATCCTACAGTTAGCGAAATTACAAAACCTCGCTATATAGCCAAGACTTGTCGATGTAAGATATGGAAAAAAGAAATTATACCCATAAATACAAATGAATGTAAATCTATTCATACTTTACCTGGACCTATGGCCAAGAGACACAATTTTGAAGTTTTTCAACCATATTACACAATTTCTATAAATGGCCAGATTAATAATATTGCTGCTAGTACTAATCACAAACTCAACCAACCTTCTTTAAGTGAAGAAAAATATCCGAGGGTAAATCTTAGAACTAAAAATTCAGGATATAAAAGTATAGGGATACATGTTATTCTAGCCTGCGCATTTTGTCCAATTCCTGAAGACTTATCAGAAGAAGATATAAATAAATTAACTGTAGACCATATAGATAGGGATACTAAGAATAATAAGGTATCAAATTTGCGATGGGCTACTCCAAGCGAACAAGCACTTAATAGAGGTTCCATGTGTAAATCAGGAAATTTATGGTTAGTAGATCAATGTATTTATTTTAGTCTAGAAGATTTCGAGAAATATTGCGATAATAAAAAAGATGCTAAAATGTTCAGTTATGATCAATTTCACGAACGAATCGGGATAGAAGACAAAATATCGTTAAATGATGAAAAATGGATAAGAGTTAACATCGATGACGATGAGAAATATTTTGTATCTAATTATGGTAGAGGGTATTATTCTCATTTTAACAGGATTAGTTGGGGTCAATTAGACGACCAAGGATATATGATGTTTCAAGATCTCAGAATGCATCGTCTTGTAGCTAAAGCTTTTTTACCCGAACAACTAGCCAATAAAATTGAAACATCTGGATTAACAGAAGATAAACTTATAGTTAACCATAAAAATGGGCGAAAATGTGATAATAGATTATCAAACTTGGAATGGGTAACTCCTTCAGAAAATTGTATTCATGCCGTTAATTCGGGATTGAGATCTAAATCACGGTTACTAGATGATACCAAATCAAATACTGAACCTATACGTACACAAGGACGAGCAGTTACCGTATTTCAATTTGATAAGAATAGAGTATTAATAATGAAACATCCCAGCATAACTCAGGCGAGAAAAACTTCAAATATTTCGGAAAAAATAATTAGAAAAAATTTAGCTGATAACCAGGAAAAATTAATTGGTGATCTTATTTATACTGGAGAATATGCTTGGTCAAAAGAATCTTTTGAAGATACCCCAGATAAAATAATTTGTAAATCCACCGAGGAGATCTCTCTAGATAAATATTTATATCAAAAACAAATCAAGATATCTAAAGGTGACTTTAAACTTTTACGATTAAATCCCGATATTGTTCCAGCTATAATGAAACTTTTAGAAAAATTTGACAAACCTATATATCCAGTTGTCGATAATCTTCCATCTCATTATACTAGATTATGTTCCGATAAAACCTCTATCGTAAGACATGAAGATAAATCTCTATTTGTTATAGCAAACAATCAGGGAAGACCTCTTCTTAATAACTTTATGTATCCAATTATGATCAAGGGGCATCCTAAGAAAAAACCTAGCTATGAACAAGTATGGTATGATCTTACCTTGAGAGAAAAAATGGTTAGACGTATGCTTGACAAAGACGAAAGAATGAATAATGGTAGTCTTCTAGGCTGTTATGGATGCCAATATGGCAGACTTTACAATTTTCCATCAAACGTAGCAGCCTGCTTATATAATTATTTCGGATCAAAAAGAATTTTAGACTTTTGTTCTGGTTATGGTGGACGATTATTAGGATTTTGGGCTAGTAATGCTGAAGAATATGTAGGAATAGATCCAAATAAAGATATCCCCTATCAACAGGTTTTAGATTTTCTTTTACCATTAAAAAATAAAAAAGCTCAAATGATAACTGCTTGTGCTGAAGATGTAAATTATGAAGAACTTGGACAGTTTGATACAATCTTTACATCTCCGCCTTATTTTGATACTGAAATTTATTCGGAAGATGAAACACAGAGTTGTAAACGGTATCCAGCTGTTCTTCAATGGTTAGATAAATTCCTTTATACTACTCTAGGTAAAGTTGTAAAAGTTTTATCGCCTGGAGGTACTCTTGCTATAAATATCAAAGATCCAAAAAATCAAACTATAGTCGAACCTATGCTAGAATATTTAAGATGTTTGGATCTATGCGAACAAGAACATATCAAGCTGGTACAAGCGAAAAGATATAAAAATAATACTCAGTATGAATTTATTTACGTATTTAAGAAAAAACTCGGACCACGAAAACTTCCCAGAAACTTTCGTCGCATAACTACTGATAGTTCTATAGAGTGATTCAGCAACAATATTAATTATTATTTTTATAATAATTACAAACCTTCCTTTCAGTATACAATATTTAGAGTAGAACAATGGATGATATTCCAGGTATATCAACAGGTTCAATTGTGCTATCAAATGATATTATTCCTTCTAGTAAATCTCCAGCTAATAACGGAATTGATAGACTAGATACGCTAACATACCCATCTAAACCTGGTCCATATGATATAGTTGTAGGACTTAAAAGTATACCATTTTGAACCAATGATATTGATACTCCGCTACTTCCTGTATAACTATTGCTATACACATTAGTCGCCCACGATACAAGAGTCGCATCCCTCGGAATCAGTATCGAAAAATTAGGACTTACCGACGGCCCCCAATAACCTCCAGTTTTATCTGATGAATCTGTTAATGTGTAAAACGTCCCATCTAATGGACCAAAACCAATTATTTGTCCTGCAGTAGGACCTAAAGGGTAACTAGTACTAGGACCTGTAGCATAAAAAATACCGTCTGCTACAATTAAAGAGATAGAATCTCCACCTGTATTTAAAGCTGTTAAAGTATTAGCAGTAACCTGGTTCGCATTTATTTGACCAGATACAATGGTATTTGTAATTATACCACTCAATACATTCACATTGTTAACTGTCAAATTATCAACTATCTGATTTTGTACTAGGGTACTTACAGATTGTAAGATAGCAGGATTACTACCGTTAATATTTGCACAATAAATAAAATTATTATAGGCCAATATTGATCTACATGTATATCCAGTATTATAACTAGTTAAAAATACAGGACTAGACCTATTTATTATATCATAAGCATAAATATTACAAATTGATGATATATTTAAGTTAACATACATGATATTACCTATTATAGAAACGATTTTACCTGAGGCTCCTGATAACCCAGAAGATAGTGGTATTTGACATAAAGTAGTAGGACTAGTAGGTATTGTTATATCTATCAATATTAACACGTTATTATGTGAATCCGCGACAACACAGGTATTTCCGAAAACTTGACAAGTAGTGCCTTCAACTGTCCCGGAAGTTAATGGTAAAGCAAAAATTGTCAAAGTAGGTGCAGTCGGGGTCGAAACGTTCCATATTTGTAAATTGCTGGTAGTGAATCCTGAGGTTTGATAAGTAACGTTACATACATAATTTGTTTGAAATACAGTTGACATACCTGCACATTTAGTACTTCCTTGTTGATATGCTAACAAAGGCGTACTTGGATTAGATACATCTATAATCGCGAAACCGTTAACATTACAGCTCACAAACACATAATTTGATCCAGATATAGTACCATAAGAACACTGATAATCAGAGGTCGATCCAGTATCAAATAACAAAGATCCCACACTGGTTACGTTTGCAGCATTTGAGCAGTTATAACAATTTATATAATGATACTGCCCTACAGTATACAGAAAACCAGATCCATCTGTACATATTGATTGAGGCGCTAATCCGTTTGAAGGAGCAAGTACAGAACTTACATAAAATGGATTCTTCTGATCTGTAACATTAATTATATCTATAGCACCCGAATGGTAAAGCAAAACTGCGCAATAATTTTGTAAAGACCCTTGAGAACTATTAGAAAAGAAACATAAATCATAAGGGTTATAATACCCAGTTGTTGGAAGTGTTAAAGAATTATACAAAGATAGTTGTGAGAATGGACTCTGAGATTGAATCTGCGAAAAGATATTTGTTAGATTGTTTGACTGTTTATAACTACTCCATGTTCCTGACATACTAACGATGGAGTCATTTATATCAGCAAAACCAGAAGGACCAGTAGGACCAGTCAGACTCATTTATTATATTTAAATATAATAAATAATTATTTACATCAAATGGCCTTATACTCTACAAGTACACATAGTGGAGCCCCTCCTATTTCATCCGGAGTCGCATTCGATTTTAATACTGCATTCGTCTCAACTCCAAATAATTATAGCACGGCAATGATGTTACAACAGGCCATAAAGATGCCTCTTGGATCAGAGTTTAATCTTTTACCTTCGGAGAATATAACTAGTCAGCTTTCAGGAAAATCCATACCACAAGTCGCAACCAGCTCACTTGATAGAGTTATGCAAGGATATAATACTACTACAATCCAACCCCACGAAGCATATGTTTACTATAGGCCGTATTATGACGGGGAGTACGGTAGAACATATGGTCAAGCTTATTGATAGAGATCTTCTCTAATACGAACTTCATCTTTTAATTTTTGCAAATATAAGTTATCTTTCTCAGCATCTAGAAGTTTCTTCATATATTCATCATCACTATAGGATTCACTATGCTGTTTATCATCTGTAAGTATCCAAGACTGTCCGTTAACATCAGTCTCCACCCAGAATGAATGTTCCTCAATCTCTACATCATGCTCGACTTTATGATGATTATAAAAATATTTTGCCAATATAATTCCACGATCCTGTTGCAATATATTCTTTTCATCGTCCGCTTTCAAATTAACTGTTGTGTTTAACGTATTTGGAATAACATATGGATCTTGTCTATTAGCTACCCAAGACAATCCAACCTCAAGACTAATAATTTCCGAATCAGATACATCTGACTGGAAATAAAAAATAAGACCAAAATAATTATAAACAGCCCAAAACTGGAGTTCTGTCTTGTCTTTGAAAAGATTAATCCTCCAATAGTCTCCTTTATCTTCAAATTCCGAAGCCGGTAACCACCCCAGTTCGTTTCCTCCTAAGAACAAACGAACACAAACAAGCTTATCTATAGAAGCAGATTTGTTTAATCTGAAATCTGTAAGATCGAATGTATAGTATCCTATAGCATATTGAGAAAGATGACAAATTACAGTCTTATATGTATGTTTTTGTAAATCTTTGTCAATATTTTCATAACACGGGTGATAAATATAATGTTGGAATTTAGACCCTAATTCAAAGTTAATTCTACTTACTGTATGAACAAACGTTCCAGTCCATCGTTTTTGGATAACTATTTGACTTTGAGGAACATCCATACGATACCCTTGATGAGAACCAGCTAAATTATTCTCTATAAACAATGGCATTATTCCGGTAGGTTTAAGTAGAGCCATAAATTCCGATTCTGACGACATAATTCCTATGTACTTTTTCATCTTTAAATATGATATTTATATCTAAAGAAACGCTCGAACTGCTAAACTATGTCAACAGATAGCATCGAGAACTTTGATAAATACAAAGAATGGACAGATCGTCTAAATGCTTCAACTGGAGCTTTCAAGATATCAGATGAAGTTATGGCTACAATTATAAATCATAATTTTCTCCATACAATAGACAGATTAGGGTTATCATTCGACGATATACTTGCAACAGAAATACAGGGAGAATGTAGCCGAGAAAACTATTGTTTAAAAGATCGAGATATTACAAATAATACATAAGTCGATTTAAAGTGATAAATTTTCCTCATAATAATGTCGTTCGGCTCAATATTTAATATTTCTAATATCAATACGCTACCAAAAGATAACACAACATCCTTAAATATTGTCCCTCGGTCCAGTCTTATTTGTTTAGGACAAAAACATCAAGCTTTACCATTCGCTGCAGATGTAATTGTATATACATACACAGGTTCTGGTATAATGAAAAAATTATGGTTTGCAATAACAACAGAACCCGAAACTACATTTCTTTATATTACAGTAGATGGTAATGTGACATTTGGTAATACGTCAACATCTACTGAAGAAATCGGTTTAAATACTATCGGATTATCATGCGACCTAGCATTGGGTGCAGGTAGAGGAAATACTGTTAATTTTAATACTACTACAATAGGATCCAATAATGGTAGCAATGGTTATATAGGTGGATTTTTCGCTTTAGACATCCCTTTTTCATCATCTGTAAGTATTAATTTAAATAATACGGTCACGAGTGGGCTATATTGGATTCAACCATTTATACAGACAAACCCATCTATTCCGATATCTTTATCTAGCTTACAACTACATTGTGACACATTCAAATACGGACCGACTGTTTATAATTCTGAATATCCACTATTAAATTGTAGAGGAAATGGTAACGGAGTTTATCTTAAAGGTGTAAAACTTTATTGTAGAGGAATTTCTGGTCACTGGTGGGAGAGCAGAATAAGAATGTATAGTGGAGGTACAGGAATGAATATAGTTCAACCTACTGCAACCTGCTATACTGATAAAACGTATAAATATTCATTACCATATCAAACCGGAGCAACAGTATTATGGACATCATCAGGATTTGAGGACTTTTTCCTATCATCAGATAATTTTGCCGGACAGGCAACTTACTTTGCTAATGATGCTGGTCTGCTATATAATACGGCTGGTACAAAGGGTGTTGGTCCTACTGATACTATTAGTGTATATAGATTTTTTGGAGTAGGATCTGAAGTTATGCCTTATTCATCTAGTAATCTAGTCGTCACTTTCACTTCTGGTGATCCTCAAATAGGAACATCTGGAGTAGTTGATTTGATAGGGCAAATTTATTATTATATGTAGTTTGACTTAATAGGTAATAGAAGATCAAATTAATGAAAATAGACCTGATCGGGATAGGCAAAAGGCTAGCAACAGGACATCAAACTTGTATGTAACTAATCTTTGGTGTATATTTTAGCTAGAATTCATTCGGTAGGCGTTACTGACTATTTGTTGCAAAGAGAGCATTTTCCATATATGAATTTAAATCTTTCTTATACTGTTCTGTATCTATCTCAATTATTGACGGATTTCGAGATAACCTAGACCAATCTATCTTGTCCGGATTCTTTTCCAGGAGGGAAATTGCCGTGGGATTTCGAGATAACCAAGACCAATCTATCTTGTCCAGATTCTTTTCCAGGAGGGAAATTGCTGCAGGATTATGAGATAAACAAGACCAATTTATCTTGTCCGGATTCTTTTCCAGGAGGGAAATTGCCGCGGGATTATAAGATAACCAAGACCAATTTATTTTGTCCATATTCTTTTCCAGAAGGAAAATGGCCGCAGGATTTTGAGATAAACAATACCAATCTATCTTGTCCGGATTCTTTTCCAGGAGGGAAATTGCTGCAGGATTATAAGATAACCAGGACCAATTTATCTTGTCCGGATTCTTTTCCAGGAGGGAAATTGCCGCAGGATTTTCAGATAACCAATACCAATTTATCTTATTCGGATTCTTTTCCAGGAGAGAAATTGCCGCAGGATTTCGAGATAATGAGGACCAATTTATTTTATTCATATTCTTTTCCAGGAGGGAAATTGCCGCAGGATTTTGAGATAACCAAGACCAATTTATTTTGTCCATATTCTTTTCCAGAAGGAAAATGGCCGCAGGATTTTGAGATATCCAATACCAATTTATTTTGTCCGGATTCTTTTCCAGGAGGGAAATTGCCGCAGGATTATGAGATAAACAAGACCAATTTATCTTGTCCCGATTCTTTTCCAGGAGGGAAATTGCCGCAGGATTATAAGATAAACCAAACCAATCTATCTTGTCCATATTCTTTTCCAGAAGGAAAATGGCCGCAGGATTTTGAGATATCCAATACCAATTTATCTTGTCCGAATTCTTTTCCAGAAGAGAAATTGCCGAAGGATTTCGAGATAACCAAGACCAATCTATTTTGTCCGGATTAATAAATAGTTTTAAACGTACTGGTCTCGGAATAACGTATTGTGCTATAATATGTAAAATACATTTCGGTAACCGTTTAAACATTTAAGAAATATATAATTTCCTGTATACTGCTAGAGGTGAAAAAAAAATCAATTAACTATGTAAAGTATTAATATCGTCTACTTATTAATCCTATTAATACTACATTATTCATATAGATAATTAAAAGATAATCTTTAATTATAAACATAGAATGTCCTACTTGTTTTATCTTGGACAAGGAATAGTTTCATCACCCTATTCAATATTAAAGAATATGGGTAATTATATTTTGCCTTTAATTATGCCTAGAGTCATGTCTCCTTCATCAAATACCTTTCCCGTCACATATTTAATAAACGTAGTTTTACCCACGTTAACAGAACCTATAACTGATACAACAGGACTGCGAAGATTAGGAGCGGACATTTTTGATTTATGTAAATGAAGCTAAACACCATGACAAAAAAATCAGTTTCTAACAAAATTTTCATCAACTCATAAGTATAATTAAAAGATAATCTTTAATTATAAACACAGTATGTCCTATTTGTTTTATCTTGGACAAGGAATACTTTCATCGCCTTATATAGTGTTAAAGAATATGGGTAATTATGTTTTACCTTTAGTTATGCCGAGTATATCGGTACAAATATCTAAACCGGCAGCAATAGAGGAAATTGAATTGATACCAGTTCTATCTGGAGAACCAAAAGAAATCGCCTCGATAAAAAATTTAGATAAAACAAAATCTAGCACTGCTTTGATACCATATAGTCCCTATCTTTCTATACATATTCCTACCTTGATAGAAATCCGATCTCGGATTCTTACATCCATATTCATCGATTTACCCTGGTATACTATAAAACAAATGTATAAAGCTCCCATACCTACAGCTATTATATTATATGTAGTATTACCACAATCGATCTGGTTAATTATAGGTCCGCGAGTTTTATATTGGCTACCAGGTTTACTCTAGAATTTTCCGGCATTACCCGATAAATGCCCTCAAATATTATCTTTCATAGAATCTTTGATAACTCCATTTACTAGTTTAATTACTCGTGGACCGCGAGATGTTGGTCCTACTGATCTGGAAATATTCTTTATAATTGGGTTTTTATTTAAAGGCATATTCTGATTTATAGGCGCAGGATTTTTATTAGAAGTCGAACTATGTGACGGTATAGATGGTAATTCTAAAAGGGCTAAATCTTCCTTGATTTCGTTTTCTAGATCTATATCTCGTTGTAATTGAGCCAACTGATCACTTACATCATCTATTCCAACCAATGGGGCGGATAAAGAATTTTGAATAGATGCTGCTCGATTCATCTCTTCGGACACATCTTGGACCAAAGATTGAACATAAGCTGGTTCTCTATATTGAGATACAGAGCGTAAAGAAGCTCTGGTATGTTCCAAATCTGTTATTAATTGGTTAGTAAAGGAGGAATTTTGCAATGTAGATATTTGCGATTCGATGTTTAATTTATTAGATACCGTATCAGTCAAATTACGTTCAAGGGCGCCGGCCTTGATTAAGTATAGTTGAGCATTGCGTTTATCACCAAGTTTGAGCCTATTTTTTGCCTCTTGACGGTTTGAATTGATATCAGTTTGTAATGCTAACTCTTTACTGGTCAGGGTTGCTAAAGAAATACGAAGCCTATGAACACTTTCTGTTACTTGTCGTTGAGGATCTACTGGGCGAGGGCCAGGTTGTGAAGATTGAGATGGTAACTGAGCAGATGGAGACTTGGAAGGGAAAAAATAGCGATAAAGACTCGACATTGCGGATATGAGTTACCTGTAAAGTATAGGATCTATTTAAATTCACTTTCGGCGCAAATAGATCAGCTATTACAATTTAAAAGAATGGTTTTTGACATAAATCCATCCCATCAATATGGCCTTGGTACACGTAATTCCAAGTCGAGTCCAGGCAATGAACGCTTTATACGGAGATGATGTGTTTGATATCTCAGAATATCGCCAAATAGAATGTAAAAGTGTGGACCACGCATTAACGGAGCTAGATATGTACAAAAGTTCATCCAAAGTTGTCACTACCTATGTACAAAAAGAATCTCCAGCCTCGATTTTATCCATTCTATCGTCGGTTGATTTAAATAAAACAAGTAAGACATATGCAGTATTTTCGATAACCCGGTATGGTGATGTAGTGAAAAATTTCTCGCTTTCTGGAGACTTGAAAAATGTACTTGAAGTTTTAGTGACTACATATAACACAGTGATATATTCTACAAAAGATATTATTGGAGACCATTTCTTCACTACTTGGTTTCCATCATTCTTAGCACCATACACTCCAGTAAAAGTATATGTCCAATTAGCAAACCCGATACACAATCTTTCTTTAACATCTGTCCACGGTTTTTTACCTCAAGGAACTAAGACTAAATTATTAGGGCCGCATGAATTATTACAATTTCTTCCACAAACGCCACCCTCTTCATACTCATCATCTATGGATACTGTAGTGGCCTTCGGAAATACCATATTTTCCTTGTTTGGTATGGATGATATTAAAATAACTAAAACAAAGGATATAGAATCTATACCCAAGAAACATCAAGATCGGGGTATATCAGTTAAGCCATATAATTGTATCTTATTTAAGGGTAGTAATATAGTAAACGGTCCCTGTACCCGACCAGATTTTTTATTAGCCTCTACGTATATCAATAATGCTAGAGATTTAGGAACAATAACAATTCAAGGTCAGCGAGCTGATCTAAGTCAGTTTGGAAAAGCTCATCGAAATATACGCGTCAATTGTGATGTTCCTTGTAACGTTCAACTTACACTCAATGATGTCGTATATCATTCACAAGACATAAAAGTGGGACCAACTCTTATACACGACGTCCCTATAATTCATGCTCCGTATACTGTTTGTCATATTACAGTTTTACCACGAGACATTAAGAATGATGCTAAAGTTACTATTCAGTGGGATGCCCTAATGCTTGATTCGGATCCAGAATTATTCAAAGGAAAGATTGTGACCCCGGAATTTAGCTTGGTATATGAGAACAGTATGCTTGGTGTTCGAAGATCATCTTGAACTAGCAAATAAATGATTTTATATTTAAGAATGTTTTAACATTATATTAACAATGTTAAAACGATTACCGAATTGTATCCTACATATTGTAGCACAATATACCATCCCTAAACCTACTCGACTAAAAACTTTTATAGATTTAGAAAAATTAAACTGGACTATGCTTTGCACAAACCCGTCCGCGCTTTCGCTCCTAGAAAAGAATTCGAATGATATAATATGGTATTTTCTTTCATATAACTCGGCAGCAATTTCTCTTTTAAAGAAAAATCCAGAAAAGATACATTGGCCCTGTTTATCGGCAAATCTGGCCGCATTTTCGCTATTAGAACAAAGTCAAGGAAAAAATCGCAGAGATATAGACTGGATTCGTCTTTCTAAAAATCCTGGGGCAATTTCTCTTTTAAAAAAGAACCCTGAAAGGATAAACTGGTTCTGGTTTTCAACTAATCCTGCAGCTATTTCTTTCTTGGAAAAAAACCCAGAAAAAATAAAATGGCAAGAGTTTTCTGCAAATCCTGCAGCAATTCATCTTCTAGAAAAGAATCCTGAAAGGATAAACTGGTTTTATTTATCTCAGAATCCAGCTGCAATTTCTCTTTTAGAAAAGAATCCAGATAAAATAAATTGGTCTCGTCTTTCTTTGAATCCTGCAGCAATTGATCTTCTTGAAAAGAATCAAGACAAGATAAACTATCATAATCTTTCTGAAAATCCAGCCATATTTGAAGTAGATATAGAACAATATAAAAAAGATTTAAATGCGTGGATAAAATGTTACGGCTTATAAATAACACCTATTCTGTGTTCTCTGTACTGATATTTTCATTCCTGCGTTTCATAAACTTTAGATAAGTGATTTTTTCATCCAATTCCATATTAAAATCACAATCTATCAAAAACACAACCTATCAAACATGTCTAACCCATCTCTTTCTGTATCTACTGCTTGGACTGATGCTCTTTCAGCTAGTATGGTCGGTTTAGCTAAAGCTAAACTTGAAGAAGTTCTTATGCGCTTTACTGAAGTGGTCGCAACTGATTGTAAAGTTGAACGTTCGATTCTCTGTTCTATTTGGAGTCGTGTTGCGCCAGACTGTGCTATGGATCTAAAAGCAGCTATCGAAAAAGAAACTAAAAAGAAAGAAGCAGAGGTCAAAAAACTTCAGAAAAAAGAGGAGGAGAAAAATGGGCCAGGATGTGAATATGTCTATGGTCCTAAAGCCAAGAAAGCTAACCAGCCTTGTGGGGAATTTTGCAAAGATGATACTGTAGCAGAGGATGGTAAAGTTTATTGTAATAAACACAAGAAACAAGTGGGATCCAAGCATACTTGCTGTTTTGTCTTTGGTCCAAAAGCTTCGAATCATGGAGAAGAATGTGGAGCTCGTATAACCAAAGATGTAGAACCATTCAACCGCGAGGGTGAATATGAGGATCACGATTATGAAGGAAAATGGATATGTAAAAAACATACTGAACAGGTAAATAAAGCTTTAGATCGCAAAGATAACCAATGCACACATGAGTATGGGGAAAAATCAAAGAATGCTGGTGAACGATGTACTTCCCTGGCTAAAGAAGGAGGTAAATGCGCCAAACACCAAGGCGGAAAAAAAGAAAAGTCTGATACGACGGCTGAAAAAGACAAACGTAAAGCTGCAAAGAAAGGGAATGATAAAAAATCCGACGAGGATGATGAAGACGACGTAAAACCGTTGCCAGATAAGAAAAAAGTAGCTGTCATTGAGGCTAAATCAACAAAAGCCGAAAAACCTAGCAAGAAAGCAGTTAATGATAACAGAATCATGGTAAAACTTAATTTCAAGAAGAAAGGAGGGACTCCTAAATTTGTCCATACATTGTGTAAAAATGATGGAGGAACCGACTTTTCTGCATTTGTTGATATTACCTCTGGTTTGGTCTGTATTAATCCGGACGATTCAGATGCAAAATCCGCAGAACCTGACACCATCCAATCGCTTGGAGTCTGGGACAATGATTTACAGACATTTGTCGAACTGACTCCTGAGGCTATTGTTTATAGCGAATCAGTATCCATTCCAGTATTTGTTCCGGATGAAAGTAGCGATGAGGAAGATCCTGAGGAGCAAGATAGTGATGATTCTAATGATTAATTTTATTAGGGTATATTAAGGTATTTGAAAAATTAAATTAAAGATCCGGGACATATGTCCCACATCTAATACGCTCTCCAAGTCCCGGAATTAATTGATTTTTTTCTCTTCGGTTCAGAGGATACAATACTTCTCTACAAATCTAAGTCCCGGAATTAATTGATTTTTTTCTCTTTTATATAGTGTATATAATACCTCTCTACAAATCTTTCGGTTCAACTTCTTTTACAGTCTCAATTCCCTATCACTAATCATGTCAACTCTTTCGAATCAATCTTCTACCATTTCACTCTACAGTTTAATCAAATTATCTCATGGTCTTGAAGGAAAAGCTTGGGGGGATGTATCGGATGATGAAGATTTTCCGCCTATCGGAACCGATCTAGAACAACGTAAAAGAGACAAAGAAATTGCGCTCCAAAAAGAAGCCGTGGCGGAGACTCAAGCTGTCAAAGCATTTAATCAATCTCTTTCTAAAAAGCGTGAAATAACCATAAAATGGAGTGGTGATAATGAATTTTCCCGATCGCTTCGTGTGAGTTCTCAGACTTCATATGAAAGTTTACTTCGACTTATTGCCCGATTTAAATCTCATGACAAGAATGGACGTCTGAATCATCGTGAACAAGAAGCTAAGATCAAATTAGCAAATACCCTTTTGTCTACTACATATAAAGTAACAAACAAACCTCTCTTCATTTATCACACTGCTCTAATTCATTTATATAATGGTACTATTCTTTCTCGTGATGAAGTAGAAAAAGATAGTACAGCGCCATTTGAACTCGTGGAACATTCCTATGAACCGATACGACCTTAAATGCTATATTATAAACCAAAGATTAATGTACATACCAAGACCCGGGACGGCTGTCCCAAGTCTCAATTAATATTTCTCGAAATAAAGAAAATTTCAAAGTTTCACGGAGAACTTGATACAAAAATCAAAACCAATATAGGAGATTCTCCTATGGAATGTAAAAAATTAATAATGCCTTAAATTATAGGTCCTAATTATTAATTCATATAAGAAAAAATTTTATAAGTTCTCCGAGAAACCGTTTATAACACACATCCCAGGATGTGTGTTTTAATCTGCCCTGCTAAATAGACCCGGTAATCACTCTTTTCGAATTTTTCCGCCATAGCCCATTTATCGGGTCATATGAAAAATTCATCCTTGGATATTAATTGATTTTTCCTTCTTATATTTAGTAGGAATAAATATATCTTACAATCTACTTGCGATCTTCACCTCATCTAAATAGTTAATATGTCTGTACTAAATAAAACCCCCACGGAAATGACCGAACTTAATATGGCTGTTGTTTTCAGGGGAATGAATCATGACAGATTTAATCCTGGAAGATGCTCCCGAGTCGGTTGTAGGGCGGTAGATGTTCATAATCACTGTCAAGGAAAGACAACAAAAGGTAAGTTATGTAATAATAGACAATTATACTCGAAATTTTGTAGTTTACATATAAGTCAGGCAGTATGTTTTTATCCTTTGTGCAAAAATCCTGTGATCTGTTATTTGGATATCTGTAATACTCATCAAGATGTAGCAGATATTTACTATGAATTACGTCGCATAGTATTTGTCCATAGATTCGATGAGTTATCTATTGCCTTGTTATCTCCTACAGGCGATTTAAAACTGTTAGTGTTAATAATTACTTTTCTGGTCTAAACATACACCTACTCACTACTAAAGATTAATACAACTCGGTACAATGGTACCAAGTTTCTTAATTGATTTTTCCCTCTTGTATATGGGATAGTAATTATAGCTCCAAGTTAACATCTGATTTTAGCCTCGAAAAATGACATACATCGATGTTATCATCTCGTTAACACCTTCTTCAGCTACAAATTTAGTATCTGTTAATATCTGTCTTATTCAAGATCTTATTACAAAAATCGTTCAAACTCCGACAAAAGTATTATCTAGGGGTACAAACGGAATGGTTTATTTGGCAAGTCCAAATACTCTTGTGAAAAGATCTTTAATTTTTGATACTGGAGCGTACGATGAACCTAAACCTATTTTTGTCAAAGTAGAAGATCAACATGTCTTGGATTGTAACATTCGCGAACTTAGTTTTCTTAAACAGTTTCAACATCCGAATATATTGCGTTTACTCGACTATAGCATTTGTGAAGGCAAAATAAATTTAGCTGTAGAACGAGGAATAGTTTTGGATGAATGGATGAAAGAATTCTCATGTATGAAAAGATGTCAAATGCTCCCTAAAATTCTCTTTCAACTCATCAACGCGCTATACTTTTTTGAAATCAATGGACTTATTCACCAGGATGTTAAGCTAGGAAATGTAATAGCTTTTCCGAAAGATGGAGACGACTTTACAATTAAACTTATTGACTTTGGCGGGATTGAGTTCCCGAAAAATATACAATATATGTCGCTGTGTACCTCTTATTGTAGAGCTCCAGAAGCATTTAAATGTAGCTGCTGTGACCGATACCCATGTAACAACGGTTTTAGTCCTATTTTTAGCTCAAAAGGTGATGTTTTCAGTCTCGGACTATTATGTATGGATTGGATAGCAAAAAGTCCTATAATATATGATAATTATGATACTCCTGGGAAACAACGCCAGTGGTTACAACAAGGTAGAAAATCTGTTCCAGATATACTTGATATTTTTTCTAGATTGAAACAAGGGAAAGTTCCTGGATTGGTCAATATAATTAAGAATATGATTATATTAGACCATACTGAACGTATTAGCATTCATGATCTTTATCATTACCCATACTTTTTCACAATGAGAAGAGATAATATTCCTCCTAGTATAGCTGTCGATTTTAATCATAATATTACAGAGGTATTGTCAAAACATACAGAAATTACTCATGCAATGAGATCGATATTAATCGAATGGATGGGTGATATATTTTTTAATCTAAAATGCCCTTTAGCCTTATCTTTAGCCGTATCTATGGTTGATCGTTACCTTCGTAAACAAGTTATTACTCGCGATAAGTTACAAGAACTTGGATGCGCTTGTATTATTCTTGCTATAGCAATGACTGATGCTCCCCGGGGGACTATTAATTATATGGTTACAGCATCTGATAAAGCTTTCACTCATGTAGAGTTAAGGGATAGAGTTGAACATGTGATATTGACCCTTGATGGTCAGTTATGGAGAAGATGCTTTGATCACTCCATATATAATCCTAATTGGACAAGAGTTTTGTTTATCTGTATGAACTTGAACCTTTTCTCTAGTTACTCGAAATCTTCGGATATATATAAAAGTAAAGAGGTGGTAGTGACGGATAGTGTTATTACGAGTAAACATTTTGTGTAAATAAAAAGATTAATAAGACATATGTCTTGTTAATTGAATTTTTTAACCATAAGAAGTTGAAGAATAATACTTTCTACAATTCAATCTATTATCAACTTCTAAATGGGTGGAATAACTGATACGCAAACTTCTCTGGCTGCTAGCAATGCTTGTATGACAGTATACGGAGGAATATTTCTCGGGGTACCAATAGGGTATTTAGCTGCAATTGTTATATATCTAGGGTATACAAATGTTGCTATAATGTTACCAATTATTTCTCCTATTGTTGTCTTTTTCTTTATCTTTTTCTTTATCGGGTTAATGATTGACATAAATCTTAAATGGAACAGATAAGCTCTACTCAACAAAAAGATTAAGACTCGGGACAGATGTCCTAAGTCTAGTAATTAATTGATTTTTCACTCTTTCGAACAGTAGATATAGTACCTTTCAAACAAACCTTTAAACAATACGAACTCTTACCTTGTAACTTTGTTTATCCTTGCGCTTGCTATGTCGACCTTAGCTCCCCGCATATATTCTCAGCACGATTTTTCATTTCTCCAGCATCTCGGCCAAGGCGGATATGGTTTAGTATGCAAGGTTAAGGATCGTAAGACAAACAAAATCTATGCTCTCAAAATCCAGAGCATGACTAAGCTCACAGAACAAAATGCAGATTATCGAAATGAAATTAAAATACAGGCCATTGTCAATCATCCACATATTATTACTCTTCATGGTTGGTTCATTGGTTCTGCACCCTCGAAGAAATGGAGATCCCTCCGAGAAGATATAATAGGGTCAAATGATCAATGTATCTATATGATCCTAGATTTTGCCGAAAAAGGCGAGCTTTTAGGATATATAAGAAAAAATACCCTCGACGAAATCACTATTTTAAGTATTGGTAAACAACTTGCCTCTGCCATTGAATACTGTCATGCTGCCGGAATTATGCATAGAGATATTAAGCTGGAAAATATTCTGGTCGATTCTGTTATTGATGGTATTCCTCAGGTTAAGATCTCCGATTTTGGGTTGGCTACAACAAGAATTGAATGTCAAGAATATGCAGGTACACTTGATTATATGGCTCCAGAAATGCTTCAAGGGTCCAAATATACTCGTGAAGTTGATCTCTGGAGTTTGGGTATTGTCATTTATGAACTCAGCCAAGGAAAATTCCCCTTTGATTCAGTCTCGGAACCACATCTGTCTCAAGACGACCAGGAATCGTCAGATGAAAAACTAGAACAACGTATTATTCAAGGAGATGTAGACTATACAGAATTTAAGTCGGAAAAGATTAAAGGCATAGTTAGTATCTTGTTAAACATGGAACCAACCCAACGAGTTCTCCGTAGACGAACAAGATAAGTATTAACAAAAGATTAAACAATACGAATCGGGACGAGGGTCCCCATTCTATTATTGATAATTAGCAACTATTATTTTAGTTAAAACAATAGGAGAAAGTAGGTAGGAGTAAATTCAACGAGGTTCAAAATTGGACATTCTCCGTAGGTATGGTATAAGTTCTATAATTCTCAGTAAAAATAAAGATAGATATAAATATTACGCACACAAGGTATCTCCTAAGAGATACCTAGATACTTATGTAGGTATCTCTGATTTTTATTTTTGATAAAGAGATACCTACAAAATATATACGCTACACATTAACTACAAAAATAGTATTAGTGAAACGGTCTAACCGTTTTTAGAGTTCACTGTTAATACGCTTCTAACCACCGCGGACGGTGAGTACTTTAACAGAAAGAACCTTTTTAAGGATCCTAAGCGATTGACCCATATAGATATCTTACAAAAATGGTTAAAATTCCTGGATAATTTCTATTTACAAGAAAAGAAGAATAAATGTTTCTCCGGAGCATCTACTGCGAATAATTTCATGATTAAATCATATTAATCATGTAATCTTTAAAGGGTTATTAATAACTTTATCGTCAAAAGACATCACACATTGGATTTTATCTTTTTATATGTTGCAACTTCCCACCCCAGCTCAACATCAGTTCTATTATCTTGAACCTCTTCTCGTTCCATATTTAGCAACATCTCGTGTTCAAACTTATCTTCATCGTCTGATTCCTCATAATATTCACCATCCCATAAGAGGGGGCGACCATCATCCTCTTCGTCCTCCTCAATAATAGGAACTAGAGGTTTGCAATATTCTAATTTTATCATGTTCTTATCGGATAAATAAAATTGGTCAAACGTATCTACACATTCATCTGAGCAAAAGAATCTTTGCATATAATAAGAGTAATCATCTTCGTCGATAATAACTTGATGATAGAAGCGTTGAGGGAAGCGATCACATGAAATATATTCATCTCCATCCGGATTAAATGGGTGTTTAATTTTCAATTGTTTATTACACCTAGAACAATGGGTTGTTTCTACTTGAGGAAGATTGAGCGTATTGTCTCTGAGAATATTTATTCTCCATTCTCGAGTGTATTGTTCAGCTGGAATAACTCGGTAGTAACGAAAATATTTCTGAGGCCTGATCTCTATATTGAGAAAAGTGTTGGAAGGAGAGCCAAAGCTCGAACTGACATGAAGGGAAGGAAACATAGTTAGGATTGCGAAATAAAGATGAAGATGAAGATACCATGAATAGAATTCAAAATAATCATTTTAAGACAGAGAGCCATTAGTGTCTTGAAATATTTAGATAAAATTCCCAAGTTGAACTATACTAACATTTCATAATCATACAATCTCCAATCTGGACAATCCCCTGCAGTTATCTTTCTCGGATTCTGCTTTCCTTGTTGAGGAAAATTTGTATTCTTGCATGCTGGTGTCCTGATACTTGTAGCATAGCTAGATAATGCTCCTAGAATACCAAATGATCCTCCGGTTGTGACCAGATTAGAAGCAGCTGTTATTTGAAAGAAATCATCGTCTGTCGATCCTTTCGGAGCTACTACAACTCGACTATCTGGAAACTTAGAGGAAAGTAAATCAGATAGCTTTTTTACTAAATCCAAGGATTGAGTAGGATCTAAATTTGTATTTCCACCATGAGTCGAGCCTCCGTCTAAAATATAAAAGATAGTTGGTTTAATTGGTAAGGATATACATGCATCAATTATAGATATTGGATCTATACATTGCCCTAGAGTTATAAAATCTCCTAACCGATAGTGAATAACACAAGCGTCTAATTTATATTGAATAAGAGATTTACCAGAGTCTCGGAGATAGTTATGAATCGCCATTCGTATGGCATCCTGAAACTCTGGGCAAGACATTTCAAGATTGTCATAATCATAAGATGGCCATAATTGATCTGCTTTAGAACAAAGATAATCTTTCCTAGATGAATCTGTAATAATACATGTATTTTTATTATTTCGCAGGTATGATCCAAAACAATCTTTTAACCGTTTTGTTATACCATATAACTCCTTTTGACTTCGAGTTGATCCTAGAGAGCTATAAAACCAGGAATCGATGATATTTCCTAATCGACGAGAATCGCGAACTATCCGCAACATCAAGAATAACCAAACTGATATACAGGTTATAAGAATTATAAGAGATACAACTTTCCACATCTAAACTGTTTTAAATATTAGAAAATGTTTAAAGATATATACGATATAACAAATATGTCTAGTATTCTTATACACTGTTTTACTTCGCAAATTAAGCAAACTATATTAGATCTAAGTAAAACACAACTACTATTGAATATTAAAACTTATATCAATCTTCCAGATACAATAAATATATATCGCGGAGATAATACATTTATAGCTGATCAATTTGTTAGTCAATTTGATACTAATAATGAATGTAAGATCTTTTACCCATTTGATCATTCGAAATATCGATCTATACCTACAGTTCGTATATCCAATACAATTAATAATATTGGAAGCGTACCTCAATTTACCCCTGGATATCCAGGGGTAGGAAATGCTACTGCTTCTTCCATGGCAATTTATTATAATTTTCCATCATATATTCCGACTGCTATAATTCCAAAAATAGGAATATTATCTTTTGGAGGTAATTATCAAACTAGCGATTTAAATTCGTTTTGGATATTAAATAACAATCCAACCCCTTACCCTACAGTAATAACTACACCAGTTCCATCTAATTATATACCTCCTACATTCGGAACCGATCCAACTTTTGATTCTGAAAATACTCTAGATATAGAAAATAGCGGAGGAGTATGTACTAATGCTCAAATAACATGGTATTCTACAGATAATAGTATAGACAACTATTATCCTGTAATCCAACAAGCAATTTTAGATGGTATGAATTTTTTATCTATTTCATACGCATTAACTGAATCTGGATTTAATTCTAGCGACCCAACAATTATGCCAGCTATTAATAGTATACTTAAAACTGCTTCAGAAGGGGGAATGGTAATTTTAGCAGCAGCTGGAGATTCGGGATGTTATGCTGGAGGCGATTCAGGGGTATTTCAAGTAAATTATCCTAGCACATCTCCGTATGTTATATCGTGCGGCGGAACATCATTAGTTCAGTCTACAGAAACAGCTTGGGGAGGAATTGGAATACCCGAAGGGGGAGGAGGCGGTCAAAGCGCATTTCCGAGTATAAATTTTCTTCCGAGTTATCAGTCACATTTAAATGTTCCTAATCCTATTTATCCGTCAGCTTTATCAAGATTCACTCCAGATATTGCAATGAATGCAGATGGAGGAAGTCCGTGGACTATATTTTTTAATGGTCATAATATTAACTCTGACGGAACAAGCGCCGTAACTCCTTTTATGGCTGGATATTTAGCTACGTTATATGGTATGTCTCAGCCTGGTTCATTGCCTAATTTGGGGTATGCTCCTCTAGGTATTAATAACTTTTTATATCAAGTAAATTATAGTACCTGTTTTAATGATATAACAATGGGTAATAACGGATCAACTCAAACAGAAGCATTAGTAGGGTATGATATGTCTACTGGACTTGGATCAATACAAGGGACAAATTTGGCTAATGCTTTGCAAAATTTTACTTGTGTGGCTTATGGTACCAAAATTTTAATGAAAGATGGAAATACAAAGGAAATCCAGGACATAAAACCTGGAGATAAAGTTGCTAGCGATCTTTCATGGAAAAAACATACTGTTGTTAAAGTGCTGCGTCAGGAAGTTCTACCTGATTCGTTAGTAGATTTTCTTGAATTCAGTCCCAATTCATTAGGGGAAAATATTCCTATCAACCCTCTTAAAATAACCTCATATCATCCTATATTTATAGATGGTAAGCACGTTTATGCAAAAATCTATAAGTCTAGTCCTGGGGTTAAAAAATTTACTGATAAAGTAAAAGAATACTTGCAGCCTGAAAATGGTCGATATTATCTATATGATTTGGAATTTGAAACACATGGTTGTTATATAGCAGAAGGAGTATGTATTCAATCTAGATCTCCTCGTTTCTGAATGGACACTGGATCGTTGTCATTGGTGATAAATAAGAACATTCATTAGGTTTGTTAGCGAGAAATTCTACCTCCCCACTAAATGTGCTAGAATATGATAATAATAAGAATGGACAACGAGATAAAGCTAACAGTTCCGCGTACGCTTGTTGTTGACCTTCTTTAGTCGATCTTTTATGTTTACTAATTGGATAAAAAATCTTATCCGCATATATAGCCTTAAATTCACTACCTATATATTTATCATCGGAACACAAAAATATATTGAATCCTTTCCTTATTCTATCAGCTACAAGTCTTTTAAATGTCATCTTTAGGTTATCGCATTTTTCTACACTATGCCAATGACTGATACACCCATCAGTTAATCGAATATGAACTCCTACAGTCATATCATTAATAAATTGTGAATACTTATCGACTAGATTATATACTTCTTTTGAAGGTTTTAATTCATCTAGAAGAACAACTCTCCGATCTCTATTAAAATCTTCGGGTAACTGATCAGGATGACGAAAAGACCATGCAGTTGAGAATATAATAACTGGTGTTTCTAACTTTTTAACAGGAATAATAGCAGCACTACTAGTCAAGCACGATTGAGAAGAATTTAAGAAACATTTTATTGAAGACATATCACCCCACACATCAAAATGACTTTCAGGAACATACAATCCATCAGGAATACGAGGAAGAATAGTAAATGAAAATGGACCCATACATAAATCAGTAATTTGGGTATTTTTCATATCTATATCAGTCCAGACAACATACAGTGGTAATTTCATATATCGAGAAAGAACTATACTTGAACTCAAGCATTTTAATCTATTACCTATACCATATCTAAGAACACATATAATAATTTTATTTGGTATATATGATGTATTAGTGATATTTTTCAATGATTCTCTAACTCTAACATAGTTCGTCCTCATTTTATATCTAGATGCAAATAAAAAATATGAGATGATTCCTATGACCAATATTATTATAATTACAATCAGTATATATACAAGCTTCATTGATACACGTATTATATCTAAATATATTGTTCAGAAAATTCAGTCGCCTGGAAATATTATACAGGTTACATATAAATGGAGAGTTCTTGTTATCTAGTTAGTAGTCGAGGTCTTTTAAATACATGTAGAATTAAATCCGAAAATCCAATATCAAGTAGTAAAGAAGATACAAAATATTTGAAAGATATGATATCAGCTAATAAAATGTTTGATGGAATATCAATATATGTATGCAGTGATTTATTAGAATTTTTCATAAAGTCTATTCTACCCCAAATAAAACATAAATTCATATTAGTATCAGGAGATTCAGATTTAACTGTACCAACTGATTGTTTATCTACGACCCTGTTCAATAGCCTAATAAATAACCAATATTTATTGACCTGGCTGGCTCAAAATGCCGTAACAGATAATCCTAAAATTATTCAGATTCCTATAGGACTAGATTATCATACTTTGGCGAAAAACCCAAAACACGCATGGAATATTGAAAATGTATCATTACCTATTGACCAGGAGGAAATATTAATAAATATTAATAAAAAGGCATTTCCACTCTCACAAAGATCAATGAAAATATATGCTAATTTTACCAAGTCAAATGATCGATTCGGAGAACGAAAGAAATGTCTCGAAGAGATACCCCAAGATTTACTAGAATGGAATGATTTTTTACCGCGAACTACTGTATGGGAAAATATCTCTCAATGTAGTTTTGTATTATCTCCAGCTGGTAATGGGTATGATTGTCATAGAACATGGGAAGCTTTATGTTTGGGATCTATTCCAATTATAAAGGGATATCAACTTCAGAAACTATTTAAAGATCTTCCAGTTTTGATAGTCGATAAATGGTCTGATATAAATAGTGAACTTTTGAAAAATACTATAACCGATTTTTCTAAGAGGTCATTTAATTGTGAAAAACTACTACTAAATTATTGGGCGTCTAAAATTTACGAACATGAGTGTATGTCAAAGGTAATAGAACCATGGATAGGAAAATCAATCTCTGTTAATCCTTGGTATTCTAATATTGATATCGTGTTACCTATTATTGCTCTAGGAATAGTTTTAATATTTATTATAAGAAAGCGAATTTTTACCATAATCACGCTTATAGTATTTGTTTTATTAGTATGCTCATTAATACGGTCTAAAAAATTTACTGAAAAAATGCAAATTATGCAACACGGTCAACCCGATCGTTTAGAGATATTAAATTGTTTGGATGATGATAAATTATTTGCTGGAAAAAATGAGATGAAAAACCATCGGCTAGTTATATGCGGAATTACAAGGGATAATTCTAACGATTTACAAGCCATGATATTCCATCTGGAAACTACTGGTATGTATTTTAAAGATTATCGGGTCATAGTATTTGAGAATGATTCTACTGATGATACCAAATTAAAATTAGACCGATGGAGCCGATTTAATTCTAAAGTTACTATATTAAACCATGACTACGATAATAAAAAACGACCAAATATTCAGTTCATGGCAACATGTAGAAATTTTTATTTAGACCGGTTGAAACTTCCAGAGTACGATGATTTTGATATAGTTATGGTCGTAGATATGGATATGAGACATGGTTGGGATATGCGCGGAATTATGCACTCATTCAGCCTAATAAACAATTGGGACGTCTGTGCTTCTAATGGTATCAGAGATGTAGATGGACATATGTTTGATTGTTTTGCCTTTAGGACAGACGAATTTCCCGAAGGTTTATATAATGCAAATACAAAGAAGGAGCGTTTACAATATTGGGAAGAATTGATCCCTATCTTGCAATCTATACGTTTCCGTGTTGGCACTGATTTAATTTATGTACGATCAGCCTTTGGAGGGATGGCGCTCTATAAAAAGCGGGTCATTGAAGGGTGTAATTATAGATCTATTAATGATGATTGTGAACATGTTTCGTTCCATGAAGCGATGATAAAACTTCACAATGCTAGAATTGTCATCAATCCGTCTCAAATATTGCGTTATTGTAATAAAACACCGATTGTTTCCGGTAAAGCGGATTAATAGATATTCAAGTTGATCATTATTTCTCTACAGGAGAAATAATGTTAGATATACGTTTATTATTTTTTATGTTTAAATATTATCATAAATATAATAATTAGTACAACAGCGCTACATATACCCGCAATAATCCAAAAAGACGAGTTTAAATGAGTATTATTATCCGGAGGATTATTTGGAGGATTATTTGGAGGAGAATTATTTGATATAGAGCACGAACCCTGATAACCTATACGTAGTTTCTGATCTGGTAAATATGCTTGCACACCAAGATCTTGTTTAAAGTCTGTTGTTGGACATGAAAAGGAAAAAGGCTTCCAGTCATCATCCTGAAGCCAGTTACCTATTCTCCTAGGCTGTAGTGTTATCGAGTCTCCATCTGAACATTTAAATCCATGATTCTTCCAACTTGCATAAACTTCCGGGGAACCATTTGGTTTATTATTTTCATCTATAGGTGTAGCTGTAAGAAATATGTCATACGAACAATATGACATCTTTGTCTATAAAAATATAAAATTAACATATATTATTTTTTATGTTTAAATATTATCATAAATATAATAATTAGTACAACAGCACTACATATACCCGCAATAATCCAAATATGTTTAGACAAATCTGAATCAGGATTATTTGAAGAATTAGGATTATCTGACACGGAATACTGACCTTGATAAGCTACACGTCGACTTGTATGTACCATCAGAAAGTGCTTGTAAACCAAGATCCACATAAAGGTCGTTCGTCAGACAAGAAAAAGAGAGAGGTTTCCAATCTCCTTCAGGTTTCAATGTTATCGAATCTCCATTAGAACACTTAAATCCATGATTTTTCCAATTAGCATAAATAACAGGTATACCATACGGTTTATCATTTTCTCCTATAGAAGTAGCTACAAGAGACATATCGTAAGAACAGTATGACATCTTTGTCTATAAAAATATATAATTAACATACAATACAATTTTTTGAAATAACAATTTCTAGCATATAACTACCGTCTCCAATATGTAAATAACATTTATTAGGCAAACTACTCAGTAATGTCGCGTCAAATACTTCTATCGAGGAATGTCTAAGTATAATATTTTCATATGAAAGTTTACATTTATTATTACCATAATAATGTTCAAATAACATTAAACGAAAATCTAGGACTGTTTTAGAGCATTTTATGTCGATAGAGAATGAATTTGATATTGCCTCTTGACTTATGAATTCATAAAGCGGGCTCGCATAAAATCCATTCTGAGCTGGTAGCTTACATCGGAACCATTTATTATCACGAAAAACCTGTACTACAGTGGCGATACAAGACATTTATTAACAAACTATATTAAGATCAAAGAAGTTATTAAATTATTTGTAGCTTTGAAAAATGATGATAAGATAGGAGAAAGTAGGTAGGAGCAAAAATTGTTTACTTAATCAGTTCTATACTTTTACAGTCCTAGGCTTTTTTAAAAATAGAAAGTTTTGGTCCCCAAACTAAAAATATAATTAAACCATACTTTACCCGGATATTACAAAAATGGTTATAGATTGAAATTTAAGGCATTTAAAATTTTAAAAACGGGGTTCCAAGGGAATTTTTGGGAATTGCGGGGATCAAGAATTAAAGACATTTAAAGGTTTGATTTTTATATCTAACACAAACCAAATGAACAAGTGTGAATATTGTGAAGCAGAATTCTCCAACCAACCAGCCTTGAAAAAACATAAACTCACTGCAATGTACTGTTTAACTCTAAGAAAAGAATCTGTTGAAAATATTAAAACATACGATTGTAGTTACTGTGAATATTCAACTACGCTAAAATTTCATCTAGATCGACATACTAAAGTCTGTAAACATAAAAAACTTTCAGACGATGATATTAAAGTTCAATTTCTTTTATTAATAAAGGATCTTGAATCAACCCAAAAACAGCTTGAAATAACTGAAAAACGATTAGATATCGAATCAAGTAAAAATCATTAATAAAGATCTTATCTTTACATAGAGAAATAATTCTATCAATAGAATTTTCAACCTATATAATGTATTGGAATTTCTTTCAGATGAAATATAAGGTATACATCGGGACGTTTTTAAAGATAGGCTATTTTAAATTAATATTTAGGATAAATATTAATAGTTCAAGTCTAATTATGTACAATTCATTAAAGCGATAGGAGAAAGTAGGTAGGAGCAAAAATAATTCACCTTAATAGTTTGTACTTTACATTTCTAAGCTTTTTTAAAATAGAAAGTTTTGGTCCCCAAACTAAAAATATAATTAAACCATACTTGACCTGGATATTACAAAAATGGTTATAGATTGAAATTTAAGGCATTTAAAATTTTAAAAACGGGGTTCCAAGGGAATTTTTGGGAATATTGGGAATTAAAGACATGTCAAGTTTAAAAATATTATCATTCTTACAATTGCTGATTTTCAACCTTTGTTAATAATTCTATTAATGTAACTCGTATAATAGTATTATCAAGATCTTTAACATATCTACATAATTCATTCTTCTTATTCTTTAATAAAAATTTCTTAACACCATAAAAGAATGTAGTATTGAACCTGAGAGGATCTTTCTCAGATTTCTTAATCATCTTATCTTCTTCCTGTTCATGATAAATAAAATTATCATCCTCTTGTTTATACTTATATATTAATCTTTCATTTATTAAGAGGAATTTCTCTACTAAAAAATTTACTATTCCTTTTACATCAGAGAATAAGTCTATTTCTTCATCTGTTAATTTATCCAATTCTTCCTGTATCTTTTTATCCGTAAAATATAAACTTATATCTTTAGGTTTTATCCGATCAAGTAGGGCAAATCCTTTATTCATATCTTCAGGGTCTTTATTAGTTTTCATACTTTGACTAGAAATAAAGGTATTCTCACTAAGCTTCTTCCTGAATTTTATATTATGAGTAGGAAGTTCTTTTATCTCCTGTAATTTACTTTTATATTTATTAATACAATTAATCTTGGTAGTATTATCATCTTCATACAAATCTTGTGCTTCTTCAATCTTATTACGACATTCTCTAGTAGCAGTCTTCTCTAAAGGGTCTTTTGAAGCTTCTATAATTAATCTAGCCTTATCATCAGTTCTTATTATATTATCGTCATCCTTGTACATAAATACATCCCCTGAATTATTATCAGTTATATAATACCTATTATTCTCATTAAGAATTTCAGAAACTAATTGTGCACTTCCTTCCTGTCCTTTAAGAAAATGATTCGATGTATACCTTCTATCTATTTCATCTGAAAGAGATTCTAATACACGAGTTATAGGTTGAAGATTCTGTTGATAGAATTGTTGTCTCATATTAAAAGTAAGATTCGTAATCTTTGGTTTACTTGTTTCGATATTTAATCGTTTTTCGGCTATTTCGAGTTGTTTTTGAGTTGTTTTAAGATCTTTTTGGGTCATTTCAAGATCTTTTTTCAGTAAAAGAAGTTGAACATCAGTATTATATTCTTTAGCAAGTTCTGAACTTGCTTTATTTTTACAAACAGCAATATGCCTCACTAGATGATATTTTCGTGTAGTAGAATATTCACAGTAGTCGCAATCGTGAGTTTTAATATCTTCTACAGGTTCATCTCTTAAAGCTAAACAATACTTGGCCGTGACTTTATGTTTTTTCAAAGCTGATTCACTAGAAAATTCTGTATCGCAATATTCGCACTTGTTCATTTAGTATTAGTTATTAATATAAAAATTCAAACCTTTAAACGTCTTTAGTGTCCCCGATATTCCCAAAAATTCCCAAAAATTCCCTTGGAACCCCGTTTTTAAAATTTTAAATGCCTTAAATTTCAATCTATAACCATTTTTGTAATATCCAGGTCAAGTATGGTTCAATTATATTTTTCGTCCGGGGACCAAAACTTTTATTTAAAAAAAGCCTAGGGCTATAAATATTATATACTGATAGGTAAATATTTTTATTCCTACCTACTTTCTCCTATTACTTTCGAGATTTTTAATGAGCTACACAATTAAAAATTGAAAATTAATATTATGGGGTAAAATATTCGCATTTGTTTATTTATTATCAGAAATAAAATTCAAGCATGTAAATGTTCTGTCCCCGATATTCCCAAAAATTCCCTTGGAACCCCGTTTTTAAAATTTTAAATGCCTTAAATTTCAATCTATAACCATTTTTGTAATATCCAGGTCAAGTATGGTTCAATTATATTTTTCGTCCGGGGACCAAAACTTTTATTTAAAAAAAGCCTAGGGCTATAAAAGTCTAGACTAACCAGCATTATTTGCTTTTGATCCTACCTACTTTCTCCTATTACTTTGACAATTTCATATACAATAATACTGAAACATTAATACATTAATTGATTTGCTATTTAAAGACATGATTACAAACTACAATCTCGCCGTTTCGTGTAATCCGAAATGTCAGCAACTAATAATTTCGCCTCTATCTTTCCTGCTCAAAATAGCTTTGCGCCAGATACTCTTACAGAAAATGGAAGTCCGGCTTTCAGTACAAGTTTATCAGCCAATCTAGATTTCTTTTCTAGTGTCTGTAGAGCTGATAAAAAATTTACTCCAGAAATAGCTAACAAGATTGATCGTTTGCTTCCACTTATGTGGGTAGAAAATCCTCTTTTAACCCTGAAGAATCTAGCATATAAACGCGATTGCCGAGAAGGTGCCGGAGAAAAGGCAATTTTTTATCACGCGTATAATTGGTTATTTACCCATCATCCAGAAACAGCATATAAAAATTTATCTCACATACCATTTTATGGGTCGTGGAAAGATCTTCTTAATTTGTTAGCAGATAAAGATGTAGGATATGATCGTGTATCGAAACGTAATAAAACCATAGCTAAAATTTTTTCCGATCAACTCAAACTTGACCAGGTCGCTATTACCACGCGTAAAGTTGAATTTTTGTCTCTTGAGGAAAAACACTATCAATCTCCTGGAGTTGGTGTCCAAGTTTCTCTAGCAGCTAAATGGGCACCATCATTAGATTCATCATATGATAAGAAGTTTAAGGTCTGTAAACTTTTTGCTAATGAACTTTCTCTTGGCGGAGCCTGGAAAAAACAATATCGTCAAATGTTATCTGGAATGAGAGCATATCTTAACGTTGTCGAACGAGATATGTGTGCAAGGGAATTTAATCGGATCAAACTTGATAATGTTCCAAGTATTGCTATGCAGAGATATAAGAAGGCGTTCAAAAAACATTTGGGTCAAGAATTCGACGACTGGATTAATCGGATTAAAAACAAGACTGGAAAAGTGAATGCAAAGCAACTTGCTATCCACGAATTAATCAGTCCCACTCAATTATCAAATGCTCTCACTGAACACCAATGGAATGCGATCCGAGAAGATTGCAAGAAAAAGGGTAAACTTGGACGTATGTTACCGATAGCAGATGTAAGCTCTTCTATGGCCGGAATTCCTATGGAGGTTAGTACAGCACTAGGAATCCTTATATCAGAACTAGCACCAGAACCATTTAATGGGCTACTTATCACTTTTAGCGAATCTCCAACATTTTTCCAAATGAAGGGACAATCCCTAGCAGAGAAAGTAAGATCAGTTAAATCGGCTCCGTGGGGAGGAAATACCAACTTTAACAAAGTATTTGACATACTACTAGAACGCTGTATACAGACCAAGGTAGATCCTGAAAAAATGCCCGAAGCGATCATATGCATATCTGATATGCAATTTGATTGTTGTGATCAAGGTTACAAGACTAATTATCAAGTTTTAAAAGATCAGTATATACGAGCTGGTTATAAAATTCCTTCAATAATTTTTTGGAATGTCCGAGGTGATACCTCTTCAACACCTGTAACCAAAGATGAAAAAGGAGTCTGTATGATATCTGGATTTTCTCAAAATCTGCTCAAGAGCGTATTGGACGGAGATAAAATTTTTGATCCCACGAGTATTATGCTCAAAGCGCTCAATGATGATAGATATACAAGATTAGAAATATGATTGAAAGATAAGGTTAAATTAAATGATATTTTAAACATGATTTAAAATATGTACAAACCAAGATGTATATATCTTATACAGACCAAGATATTTTTCCATGCCCATTTTGTCGGGATGATAAACATTACATGGAACACGGAGAAGAAGGATACTTCTGTATGTGCTGTGGTAATATTATCAACTTTTGCGAGCAATGTAGGACAAGTATGAATTTGCTCAACTTTTTCTGGGGGTGGGCAAATGAAGAGGAATATGACAGTTTTTCATCTACTTTTCCTGTCGTTAATGTAGGTAAAGAATATACAGGTATTAAAAGTGATACACCAGGCGATTTGAGGAGATATATAAATGATGGAACTTTATTCTATTGGAAATGCACTTCTTGTGATCAGGAAACTATATCACACTGTGATTAATCAATGTATCGAATTTTTCATAATTTGATACCCCTATATCAATCTATTTTATCACGTATAAATTAGATGTAACTTATTCTTCAAAGAAACACTTGAAACACGTGTTAAACATTATCTGTCTATATTAATAATCATGAGTTCCCTGGCGAAGAAATTTAAAAAGGCTTCTACAGTCAAGCCAACATCTAAAAAAGCTATCAAACCGGTTGATACGGATATATCTCAAATTAGGACAGATATCAGAGCCAAAATAAAAAAGGGAAAAGCAAAGGCTAAAGAACCAGAAGAAGAGAAAAAAACCACTATACCACCCGAGGTAGAAGAGGCTATCCGTGACTCTAAAACTCGTCAATCTCTAGTTAGTCGTCTATTAAGTTTTATGCAAAACTACATATCTACACATGGACATAGCCCTACAAACATTGATCAGAACAAGTCTAGAGGAGAGTTTCCCCTCTTATATAATCATCTCTTATACCTGGTACCCTTTACTAGTAATGAACTAACAGCAATTTCAGCCGATCCTCGGTTTCAGGATGCAATATATCTGCGACCAAATCCAGTAATAGGGAGAAAAGCTAAATTACAGCAAGAACCTATCAACATTCTGGAAATTCTAGAAATGTATAATATTCTGCTCGCCAAGACTCCTTATACTAATATTCGGTCTAATCTACTTCAACAGCTAGACGTCTTCTCAGAAATTCGTTCTCGGCCAGACTTTGCCGAGACGATTTTACGTAACGATGAACTATTTGGAGACGACGATATTCATTTGCTCTCATCGGAATACTCAGTTCCAAACTCTATCATCAAGCTAGTTTATGAATATAATCAACTTCTTTCTTCTGTTCCTCATAAACCTCGGGTACGCGTTACAAGTCAAATTGTAGGACCAGCAGTTATGCTTGATGTTGCTGAATCAGCTAAATATTCTCTTAAAGATATGAGAAACCGTCTCAAAGCCTCTAGAGAAAGTTCTAGTCGCGCGGCCCTCAAGGCGGAAGCTAAGGAAGAAGACGATGAGGAAAGAAAGAAGCGCATAGGACCCCCTACTGGTGTAGCAGAGGATCTCACGGAACAGATCAAACGTCATGTATTAATTTATAGACAAAGTATCAAAGTGCAAATTTCAACCGAAGAAAAGAGAAAAAATCCATCAACTACTAACGAGCCCAAGGATATATCAGAACAACAAGTCTCGTCTTTTATACTCTCACAAGAAAATTTACCCTATTGGACATTTATGACCGATTTTATATCCTCTCCTATATCTCAAACTAGCACACGTACTTTGTTTCATAAATATCCGGAGATTTCTTCACCTTTTATACGACTTTTTCAAAGGTTGACAACAGCTCAACAGATTGAATTTGTCACTACTACATTTTACGCGTTCCCTCTTGAGGATTATCCTAATGGACCTCCCAATTCCGTATTATCTCTTATGGTTGAATTCTACAATACTAATATTGATCTATCCCCTACAGAGAATGATTTAAATATAGATGAACAACTCACTATTATTCCTCCTGATCAATTTAATATTCTTTTTAAATCGTTATCTCCAGTTCAATTACTTCGTTATCGTTCAATTATTTTTGGACGTTTTCCAGTGCTTGATCAAGATACTAGGATAAGTATCCTCTCAGTATACTCTGCTTTTCTATTATATTCTGAAGCTACTCTAGGATACGATGAGAAACTTAGCCATGTATATGCTACCCAAAAAAGCACAACAGGAAGTATAGCTCGCGGAATTGTTGGTAGTTATGATTTTATTTTACCGTTTGATACAGCTACAAAAAGAGAAATTATAAATTACCTTCAACACAATCTTTCAGATATAGTCAAGATATTACATCTAACTAAAGCGCCAACTCCCAAAGAAGTAAGAAGTATTCAAATTCCCAATGAAAATGGTATATCGCTCTTCACCTATACGAAAGAACGACTCTTTCAACATTTTACTACTAATCTACCCATTCAACCACAATTTAACTCATTTCTTAGTACAAGTATTTCCCAAGTAATTAATGAGATCCTAACAGACTCTTCAGTTGATCCAAGTAATATAGCCGAGATAGATATTGAACTTCCAGAAGATCTCACAGAGCAATTATCAGAACGTTTAAACAAACAACGAACAATAGATCATTTTTCATTATCCGCGCTTGATCTCCAATCCCAAGCTACACGATTAGGTTTAAATATGAATATTGGTATGGATTTCGCCAAACCTCTAGCTATAGCTAAATTAAAAAGTCAGCTACATGCCAGAGAAATAACTCCAAGTGAATATGATGAAACAATAAGACAAATCGATCAGGTTATATCGGCTTACTCTAGATTATCTAAAAAAACAGGAAGTTCTGGTGATATAGACTTAAAAAATAAACGTCGTCAAGTAGCCAAACTATACGACTCAACTGTAAGGGAACTTGTTAAAGCTGCTAGAGATGCTGGACAAGAACCAGACAATGATGTGATCCAAACTGCAGCTTGGAAAGTAGTAATAGATTCAGGAGAAGCTACACCTGAAGAATTGGGTTTAATGAAAAATCCCTATCAGATTCAGGTAGCCGAGAATGCTCGTTCCAGAAAAGAACTCGAAGGGATAGTAAGGACTATGCCTGAAGCTCTTAAAAATAGCTTACAAAAAGTCCTAGACGATATTGTTCGTGGTTTGGAACAAGTAAAGACTGAGAATAAAGCAGAAACTGCTAATTATTATAAATTTGTCGTGGCTGTTATAATTTGGGCTTGGAGTATCAAAACTACAAAAGATAAAAAAACTCTAAAACAGATAGCAGACGAGTATAGATCCATCCTACCCCCTACTACTGCATTACCTTTTATTAGAAAAATTCTCGATATGCTCACACAAAAAGGAGTCACCGGTAGTGCTTTATTACAATATACTGCAAATTATACTCGTAAACAGACTATTCTGATCAAGAATCCTTTAGTAAGACATACTATCCGTAGAAAAAGACGATACGATCAGCTCTTTGTAAATATATCAGAAGGCGGGACTCTTGCTCAAGTTCGTAGAATGATTCCTGAACCTTTAGCTCCCCATCTAAAAGAGTGTATTGCTAGTCATCAACTGAAGCCTTGGTTAAATATTCCGCGAATTGATAAGTGGCACTTTATGGTAGCTGACGCTAATGGTAAACGTCGAGATGAAATGAGCGAGAAAGATAGGATCTACTTTAATATTCCCAGACAGAACGAATTCGTCGTCGAGTTGCCTAGCGGAAAAAATGTTAAAAAATTATACTTTTATCGCCCTACTACAGCTTATTGGATTATGCACTGTCAATTGCACCATAACGAGTCTGATCCTATTAGTTGTAATTTAAACAGCTTAGTTAAAACCTTTACAGATTCATCCGCATCTCACGCTCAATTCTACGAGCTCATGGTTCTTCCTCCAGTACAGAGCCATATGATAAATGGAAATACAGTAGTTAAGTATACTGGGGATACTGATCATCTTATTTTCTTATCCAAAGATAAGTCTGTTTACGAGAGAGAATGTGCCTGGTTTAAAAATAGATATACTAAAATACAAGATCGAGTAGATTCTCTTAGAGCAAAACCAATGATTGGATCTGATGATATTATGCTCCGTAATGCTGGGAGAATAGAACTTGGCGCGGCTCTTAGTTTATTAAGGATTAAATATGGGATACAATCTAAAAAAGTAGATGGAACAATATTAGAACAAGCTCTCTATGATAATTTGATAAATAAAGGTGATGAACGTTTTAATGTTTATACTTATCTAAAGGAGCTTTATTTGTTTCTTATTTTTATCGATCTTACAAATCCTATAGGCAAAGCGGCTAATTTCTTTACATCTCTTGTAGCTCAATGTTCGGAAGCATACTATCCGAGTCTTTTTCAACAATTTCCAGATCCGACACATCGTTTCCCAGAAGTATTTATGCTTCAATTGGGGATAAATAACAATAAAATTAAAGAACAAACTCGTTCATATTTAGAGCAAAAGATTGAACTACTCATTGATGATAAATTAATTCAACTCATTGGAGGTAATATCCCTTCTTCTACGGAACATTCGATTAAACTGCTTATGACTAAGCAGGCAGGAGAACTTACTACATCAACCCCTGAATTTTCCGGGTTAACTCTGAAAAATATATGCGAAAATTCAGCTGATTATAAGGGCATGGATGATAGTTGGCTCATGTACTATACAAATGAAGATAAGGTTTACTGTATTTCTAAGTTACAATTAGCAAGTATGGCCCAGTCTAAACATTATAAATTTAAAGGGATTTCTTTTGACCCGAATTTTGTTAATAGTTTTTCTCTATATTCAGAATTCACTGCTAATGAGATGCGTTTACGTACAGAATATATTAAGAGTATAGTTACCTCTTTATTGGAACTTCCCGAAAACAAAATTCTCTTTTCACAATTAGCTCGATATTATAACCTTTTTGGTGAATTGTTGCCAGACGATCTCAGTGAGGTAGGAATTTTTGATAAACTCAAACCCATCACAGGTAAAGAAGATGCGTATATAGTGATGATCATTACTAACCGCTTAAACGAAGTCTTGGATGTATATATTTCGACAAAAGTATTAGAAGAGGCTACTCAGTTCATTAAATCTAATAATAACCAGTTACGAACTCTTATAGATGAACGATACACCTCTTATCATAAATCAAATACTCTAAGTCTTCCTCCGGCTACTAACGGAGATCCTTTACTTTCTGGTCCTGTAGAGGAAGAATATCAAATGATGATTTTGGGTCCTGCTGTAGATGTAGTAGAAAAACATATAAATATTACCTCAAATTATATCGTATCAGACAATGATCGCAGATCTATTCTTGAGCTTGTTTCTGACCTTGTACACGGGGAGCCGATGGTTCATAAACGCGATTCTGCCGAATGGTGCAAGTGTGAAAAATACGGGGAAGGAGATACGAATATTCCTCCATATACTACGATAGCCCAAGTTAGACAAGGATTAGATACCAAGACCAAATACCTCAAATTTTGTTCTTCCAAGTGTTTTTCCGCGTATAAAATTAGTGAACCTTCTCGAGATGATGTTGATCTAGGACGTTTACAAAACGCTATTATCAAGGTTACTGAACGTTACTTGGACTATACTCAAATGACCTATTGGGCTCGTTTCCCTGATACTTTTCAACTTCCCAAGGATGCTACAACTCTTAATACCGTAGTTGACAATTTTGCCAAAATTAAGGGTATACCAACGGATGAAGTACGCGCAGCCTTTCCTACATTATCTAAAACTGAAAATGCTCTAGGGATTTTTACTTTTCATGAGAATGGGATACCCCTTTCTAATACAGAACTTTGGGACAGGATTCGTATTCACCCTATGTTTGTACCTAGTATAATTGAGTTGTCAACAAAAGAAAAATACGAAGCTCTCGTCTACTTAGCTAGAAAATTTAATGTTGTTATTTATAGTTCGGTATGGGATGATGCGGAACTATATTATTCTGTCAATTCAGAAGAGCTTCGTGATGTTTGGAAGGAATTACGCGCTAAACCCGCCTTTGAAAAAGTTCTATATTCGACGGTTAAAAGCTTTGATCCTTATCAGGAGCAGAAAGTAGGAATAAGATCATTTACTGAAGGGACAGATATGCTTAACTATGTCACTACATCTATGCAACCTCAGAAGCCGAATATTCAGAATAGAGATATATTTACATCAGTATACCAGTTTATTCGTCCAGGAATACAAACTATTCCTAATTTAGCCGATATGGTGATTGACGGAGAACAGTTTAAAAAACTTAGGGATGATATAATTTCTAGTATTAATCGACAGTTTCCTACTTTACTCAAGTTTGATCAACGTCAAAATATTCGTGTTAGAAATTTGAAAACTACCCTACAATATTGGTTCGATAACCATCGTACATCAGTCATTAATAAATCCCCTCTAGTAGCTAATTTTGATGCTCAAAAAATTACTAAAAAAGTCGAGGTGATAAAAAAGACAAAAGTAGATGGTAAACCTGGAGTCTATAACGAGACTGATGCAAGCTTTTTCAAAGATGAACATATTCTATCCTCGCAAGAGCTAATTAATGAATTAGGACAATTATGCAATACTGTATCTATCAGCGATTATACGCCTTCCCAGATGATTACTGCGCAAAATTTTTCCAAATGGACTCTAACCGAGATAAAAAAGAATTCTAATCCTGCTACTATGAGTTTCGCCCTTAATTTCTATCCTCTAGTTATTAATACATACAAATGTAGTGATATAAGAAATATAGAACAAAGGCATACTCAGTTTCTATTTAATCTTGAAAAGATAAATTCTATCATTGATGATATTCTAACTGATATTATTGATGAGCAACAACGACCATCTTTACCACACTATTCTACAGGGAAAAAACCTAATGTATTTGCCAGACTAGAAAACAAAATGAAAAGGGCTAGACAGGAAGAAGATACAAGAGCCAAAAAACACGGACGGAAAGCTTTATCTGATGAAGATCTTAGAAAGCTTGTTCTTGCTAGAGGACGAGAACAGAAACAAGAAGAAAAAGGAGAGGATCTAGATACAGTTCTTCAGAATCTATCTCTTTCATCGATTCCTTCCCTTCAAGTATCACTTAATGAACCTGAGGTTAAAACTCGTCTACAGATTCTAGAACAAATAAAAAGGATGAGAGAACAGGTTCGTAAATCTTTTAGAGAAAAAAATAAACCCAAGCTAACTGGTAAGATAGTTTGGAAAAAACCAGAGGTTGACCAATTAACCCAGGAAATCGAGCAGGCTTTTGCTGATGATTCTGAAGTGGTAGAAGATACGGCTCGCGAGGAAGAACTAGTTGCAGATACGGTAGATGAACTTAAGACCAATTTATCTACTCCACGGTGGGGCGATATGTCTGACGAGGAAGATAGCGAAGAAAAGAGTATCGAACAAGATACGAATCAATCAGATACTGATCAGTTAGTAGAAGATGGTGATGATATTGAGGTTGATTATCCAGAAGGACAGGAAGAATATTAATATACCTATAGTTATAATATAAAATAAATTGTTACTCATGTAACAATTTAAACGCACAACTCGAGAGCTATAATAAATTCGCCAGAAAGCAGATGTATATACTCAAAATTCTTAAATTTCGATAGGAGAAAGTACTATAGAGCAAACTTGATGATTCGCCGAATGTCGTAACAACTAGTCCGGATAGGAGTTTCTCCTATAGAGGAAATTATCCAACACAAGTCCAATGTGTTGAGAGATTTCTCTTTTAGCTCTTATATTATTTTTAAAGTCCAATATAATAACCAATATATATTCTTTAATTGAAGGCATTTGAAATTTTTTTCCCGCATAGGCAGTTATTCCGGTCGTCTAGACCGCTTAAATAGGCTATATTCCAGTCTAATATTTTATCTTTCATAATAAGACCAAATTTCACACTTTAAGAGTTTTTCAGACTTTTCAAGAAATTCAGAAGAGATCTCTTCTGAAAGCAATTTAAAGCTTAAATTTTATTTTTATAAGATAAGTTATACCAATGTCTAAGTTTATATGCGAATATTGTAGTTATAGTACAACCAGAAAAGCAGATCTTACTAAACATCAGAATAAGACAAATTACTGCTTAGATATACAGGAAAAAAGTAAGAATACTCAACCTGTAGGAGATGAGTATATAAATAATAATGTAGTAACCTATAAAGATCTTGAAATTGGTTCGAAGTGTAAAGATGAGATAATTAAGGGCAAAGACGAGATAATTCGTAGATTAGAAGAGCAAATCGAAGAACTGAACAGTCAACTAAATAAAGAACGGCAAAATCAACAACACGTAACATTAGCAGCTATATCTAAACCAACAACTCAGGTTAAAAACACTATCAAAAATTGTATGATACAAAATTTATCTCCTCTTTTAGAATCTGATATGAAAGATCAGGCAAAATTTCTTACTATAGATCATCTTAAAGCTGGAGCCGAAGGATATGCAAAATACGCGTTAGAATATTCCTTTAAAGACAAGATTACATGTACTGATGTTTCTAGGAAGAAATTAGCCTGGAAAGATTCTGAAGGAGTTATCGTCTATGATAATGAAGGTTCTAAACTCGCAGAGAAATTTTTTCGTGTTTTAACCGAGCGCAACCTTAGACTTTTCAGGGAAATTATTAATGATTTAGGAGAACGTTCTGATGCTGCATATAAAAGACACGATCTGGTTGAAGCTGAAGCTATAGTTAATTTAACAAATAAGATATGTACTTATAGAACGGAAGCCGTAAGAACAGGAAAAGGAGATGATACTGAATTGAAGAACGAATTCGTTAAATATCTCTGTATAGCTCAAAAATCATAATCTAACCATTATTAACCTTGAAATATTTATATTATCTATCAAAGTATTTGATAGATTTGTCTTTATGTGAAAACTTTTAAAATACGACAAAGCTAAATTCACGAACTACAATTCTTTATCCATGATTAAGACCATCATGTTAAATGATTTTAAATCTTTCATTTCTATAATTATCTACTGATGACACCAAGCTCGATGACCGAATCTATTGCTAAAATTCAACCAACGTACTTTAATGGTGCTGCGCTATCACCAACACTACTTAATAGTAATTCAGTTCAGAAATCTGAACCTATCAATGTTCGAGCACCTAAACACTCTCCAGGTTCTAAACCATTTTTTGTACGTAAATCTAGCCCTCCAGCTAAATTACGAGTTTCACTGCCATCAGATAGTGAAACTAAACAATATGAGACAATTAACTCTCAAACAATGGATGAAACTTTTCAACAATATGATAAAATGATTAAGGAGATAATGAGGTCCCCACCCTCTAGTCCAAATAGTCTATCCAACTCTTTATCTGAGATAGACTCTTCTATGCTTGATTCAGGTATTTTGGAAGAAGATGACGAACCAGAAGTTAAGATTGATACTACTGATATAGATTTTACCTCATTTAATGATATATGTTGTCATTCTAAAGTTGTCAAAGATAAAGGAGTCATAATTTGTGATGATTGTGGAGCAGAGTTATATGAAGAGATTTCACATGAACAGGATTGGCGTTACTTTGGAGATCAAGATTCACGTAATTCCAAGGATCCTAGTCGATGTCAATGGAGAAAATCTCCCGAAAAGGGAATTAAGAAAGAATTGGAACGCCTCGGTTTTCCGCCTGATATATGTGAATTGGCTGATGAACTATATATGATGATTACAAATGGGGAAATTAAAAGATCTGACTTGCGTAAAGGTATCCAATTTTCATGCGTTTTTGAGGCTTACAAGATCAAAAAACGTCCGAAAACTCCAGATGATTTACAGGGTAAATTTTTCGGATTAGATAGAAAAATAATGTCCCAGGGTATAACATACTATAGATTGCGATGTCCACGGGCCTATTTCCAGTACGAAGATATTAGCGCTAAACATTTTATCCCTACCATTATGAAGATGAAACAGTTTAATTGTTCGGATGAGCACGTCGGACACGTAGTACAACTTTATGAAATGATCAAGGATTCGTGCTCTGTTCTTAATAGAAGTAATCCTCAGAGCACAACTAAAGCTCTTATTTACTATTATTTTAGACGTAAGGGTTGTCTTATTAGTGCTTCTAGGTTTGGGAGGATTGTCGGTTTATCTGATATTATCGTCATACGATTATCAAGTGAAATTTCGCGTGTGTTAGGTACTTCCAAATTGGTATCCCTTACTTGAATTATAATGTATCAAATTTCGATATTATTGCACATTAAAATCGCCTAATGAAAGAGACAAAGATAAACTATCTGAGAAAATCAAATACTAACAAAAATTGTAGCTGAATGAATAGCTACAATTAATTCTAGTATAAACGACCCAATTATGCCTATGACTGTTGTAAAATGATATTCTTAGGCTCATGGTAATTAATCCGGTAAACTAATCACAAAATAACATTTAAAGAAATATTTCCATGACACAATCAAACTACATGGACCCCGAGCTCTGGACTTACGTTACAAAGTTTCGCGATCATACAGACTCTTATAATTTTACATCTCAACTATCACCATTCTGTGGTAAGTTTCGGATTGAACGCCACGATCTTGAAAATCTCTGGAAAATATATTGTGATTCTCTGAAGAAGGATCCTAGTCTATTATGTGGACTTTCTGAAAGACCTAATGAATTTCTACCTCTTTTGAACGATACAGACTTGGAGACCAAATTTGACCCTCAGCTCGATCTTACTCAACGTCTCTATACTATGAGCGAAGCTAAAGTAGTAATGCGAGTTTATCAAAAAGTGATAAAAGAAGTCTCACGAGAATGGAAACCGCGTAATTGTGTATGTTTTCTTTTAGAGAAACCTTCACCATATGTTACTGGCGATAAAGTCAAGGGAGGATTTCATCTACACTTTCCTCGTCTCTGGATTCGTAACTGCGATCACGATCTACATATATACCCTCGAGTAGTAAAAATTCTTAATGAAGAGCATAAAAATCTCTTTTCTAGACTAAAAGAACCAAATACGGGTGATCGTATAGATAAAAAAGTATGTTCTAAACATTGGCTACTCTATGGTGGATGTAAAAGTGATGTATCTAAGAGTTATCGCTTTACTCACGCCTTTGATTGTAACGGAGAAGAACTGACCTTGGCTGAAGCTATGGCTGGCTGGAAAATTTATGATACCCATGAAGATGAGATTAAAATTGCAGATGATGAATATGAGTATTATCTTCCCCGTATCTTATCTATACATCCTGCTAATCAAACTGTCACTTATATGAAGACAAATTTAGATTGTATAGCTAAAGCGGCTCTGAGTACTGCTCAGGAACGTACTACGCATCATGAGAATATCAATGTTACGGAAGCTATAGAAATAGCTACAGAACTTGTTCCTCTCATTGCTTCCTGGAGATCAGATAATTATGACAGCTGGTTTGAGATGCTCTGTATTCTTTATTGTATCGGAGACGGTTGCCAGGAGGCTCTTGATCTAGCTATTGAATTCTCTTCCAAAACTAGCCGTAACAATTTTGATGAGGCATATTGTATACATCAATGGCAGCGTCTAGTTAATACGCATAAATTTACTCTTGGAACTTTGCGATATTATGCAGGAATTGATTCTCCCAAGGAATATGATGCTTGGAAGCGCAAAAAGGCCTCGTCTCGTATCAAAGATTCTCTCCAAGGTGGTCATAACGATTTAGCGAAAATGCTTTTCGATTGTTATTCTAGCGTCTTTGTTTGTGCAGATCCAGAAAAACATATTTGGTTCGAGTACAAAGACCATAAATGGAAACAAATTAAGAAAGGATCAACTTTACGTTCTAAAATTAGCAAAGAATTAGCACTTCGTTTTCAGGAAGAGTCGCGAAAAATTTTCAATGAGATATCAGAGGATGAGGGAGGTGAAGGATTAGATAAAAAACTTAAAACCATCATGACACTGATCAAGAGTCTTAAATCGGCTCCGTTCAAGAATCATGTTATGCAAGAGAGTGAAGAAGTTTTTTATAATGATGATTTTTTAGATCGACTAGATTCAGACATCAACTTGCTAGGATTCTCTAATGGGGTATTTGATGTGAGAACTATGACCTTTCGAAATGGTAAACCGGAAGACTTTATAAGTCTGTCTACAAGGTACGAATACAAAGATTTCACAGATGACGATCCTGCAGTGCTTGAAGTAAAAGATTTTCTTATAAAGGTATTCCCGGATCCTAAGCTCAGGGGATATTTTCTAGAATATTGTGCTCAGTTACTCAAAGGAGGAAATTTTCGTAAAACTTTTCTTAACCATACTGGAGAAGGTGATAACGCCAAATCTATCACGATAGAGTTAATTGAGCTTGCTTTGGGGCAATATGCTGTAAAGCTTCCAACTGCTCTTATTACAGGAAAGAGAACTCAATCGTCTCAAGCAGCACCAGAATTGGCACGAGTCAATGGAGTTCGTGCAGCCTTTTTACAAGAACCAAGCAAAAGAGATGTAGTAAATTCTGGTATACTTAAGGAGTTAACTGGTAATGATAGTTTTTTCAATCGTGACCTGTATAAAAATGGTAAAGAAATAAAACCAATGTTTAAACTGGGCTTGGTCAGTAATTATATGCCTCATATAGAAGCCGATGATGAGGCTTTATGGAATCGTATTCTTGTATTGCCTTATGAGAGCTGGTTTCCTAAACCTAAAGATGCACACAAAGTTCCCAAGACGTTTGAAGAGCAATTAGCCAAGAAAATCTTTCATCGAGATGATAACTTCAACGAAAAACTTCCACAAATGAAACAGCCTTTTATGTGGATATTAATTCAAAAACTCAAGGAAATAATGGTTAAGGGTCCTTCTCAGATTCCAGACAAGGTTCTTGAAGCTACTGCTATATATCGTCGCAATAACGACGTTTTCTTACAGTTCGTTTCCGAATGTATTAAAGAAGATGTTACCGATTCTATATCTATTTCTCTCCCAGAGGCTTATAGTGCCTTCCAACAATGGTTCAGAGAATCTTTTCCCAATCTTAAGATACCAATTAAAAATGATCTTAAAGACGATCTTACTCATCGTTGGGGTCCCCCTTCTGAAAGTTTGCGTTGGAGTAATTTTCGTATCCGTACCTTAAGGGATGATATTAAAGAAAGTAAAGCTTTGGTATTGACTAAGGACGATTTAGCTGTCGCGGACACAGAAGAGGATGACCCTGAAGCTTATCCAGAAGATGAAAAAGGTTTATTGGCAAGACCAAGATTGCTTCCACTTAAACAAACTTAATATTTCGCGAATAGGTTAACTATGATGATGACTAAATTAATATTTAAAGGAACAATTTTTCCTTTAAAGATGAATATATTAGAAACGCTGCCTAATGCTACTGGACGTCAATCGTGTGTTACAATGGCAAAAATGCATTGTTGTATAGAGACGATTAGAACTAAAGAAAATGAAGCAATGTATATATACACAGTAATAAATGATGAATATAAGAAAGATTATAAAGTCGCAATTAATTTACCTAATTTACCTAATTTATCTATAGGTTTAACTCAAGCCAATTCTATCTCACATTTACCAGATGATAATAATTCCAACGATGGTATGCTCTCTTTACCTGGTGATATAAATATAGAAAATGAAAGGATTCTACTGAGTAAAGGTTATCGAGTATCTGCTGCTATTCATACAGCAGCTACGTGGACAGCATTAATTACAGTTATAAGATGGAGCTTTAGATAATCTTATCAATAAAATATTTAAATTTTCTGGAGAAACAGCCTATATCCTTTATTCAATATCTTATATCCACCTTTGAATTTTTCAAGAAAATAATCTACAGCAATTTGAGGACGGTCATTCTTGTTATTTGTTGGAATATAGGTATAATCGTCTATTGCTAATATACCATCCTTATTTAATAATATCCAGGATAGAGTCACGTCCATTAATGTGTTTAATATTCTATGAGATCCGTCTACATAAATAAAATCAAACATTAAGTTCGACCTTATTAAATCGGCTAAAGCTACTGTGCTGTCGTTTTCAATTAAAGTTACCTCACCTGATGTATTTTTTAAAAATGCGTCTCTCGCTTCTAGCATATTCACTCTATCTCCGGCACTATTCTTACAGAGATCTAGTTCCTCCTCTTCAATAGCCCAATTATCTATAGCATAACATTTGGAATGGGGGATTATATTTTTTATAGTAGTAATGGATGTTCCAGCAAATGTGCCAACTTCCAAAATTTTAGGCGAAGGTTTAGCCTTGACTATATCTAATATATTCAAAAAAATTTCCTTGCAATTATATCCTCTAGGTAAATCGTTTGTCCAGTTGTACATTCCACAATAATTCATGATGTTTGACGGGTATCATAACTATTTAACTGTTAGTTATTGGTTATTTTTAATATAACAATAAATATTTACTGTAGATAATTGATTTTTTCACCTTTTAATATGCAGGAAATAACATTTCTCAAACTTGCGTTTATTATCCTAAATGTTTACAAGACTACCAAATTGTATTTTACATATTATAGCACAGTATATTATTCCGAGACCAACACGTTTAAAACTATTTATTAATCCAGACAAAATAGATTGGTACTATTTATCTGAAAATTCAGCAGCAATTTCCCTTTTAGAAAAGAATGTAAAAGGTATAAACTGGTATTGGTTGTCTGGAAATTCGGCAGCAATTTCTCTTTTGGAAAAGAATCCAGACAAAATAAGTTGGGTTAATTTTTCAGAAAATCCAGCAGCAATTTGTCTTTTGGAAAAAAATTTAAATAAGGTAGACTGGTGTTGGTTTTCTAGAAATCCAGCAGCAATTTCTGTTTTGGAAAAGAATTTAAGCAAAATAGACTGGACTTGGCTTTCTATAAACCCAGCCGCAATTTCCCTTCTAGAAAAGAATCCGGACAAGATAAATTGGTCTTCTCTATCTCAAAATCCTGGGGCAATTTCCCTCCTAGAAAAGAATCCGGACAAGATAAATTGGTATTGGTTATCTAAAAATCCTGCAGCAATTTCTCTCTTGGAAAAGAATCAGGATAAAATAAATTGGTCTTGTTTGTCTCGAAATTCAGCAGCAATTTCCCTACTAGAAAAGAATCCGGACAAGATAAATTGGTCTTCTCTATCTCAAAATCCTGGGGCAATTTCCCTCCTAGAAAAGAATCCGGACAAGATAAATTGGTATTGGTTATCTAAAAATCCATCAATAATAGAACTAGATGCGGAACAATATAGGAAAAATTTAATTTCCTGGAGAATGTCTTTAAAATGTTCATAAGTGATTTTTTAAGTATCCTTTCATGAGGATACTTATTTACAATATGATGAAGAAGTTCGTCAAGAAGATAGCCATCAAGCCAGCGGCTTTGGCGGCTCCCCCAACTACCAAACCCAAAAGGACGATTAAAAAAATCAAGGCTGATGACCCGTCTTCTACCCATACTTCCATTTCCACCCCCTATACGCTCAAGGCTGATAACAATTTGATAGATTATGGCATAACCGAGCTTCCTGATTTTGATTATGAGCCACCCCTTAAGAAGATCGTAGGGATGAAGATTACTTGGTTGACTTCTCAGGAGATTGAAAATATGGCTACTTTTGTATTGACCTCGAGCAAGACCACTGGAGAAGGAAGTATTTATGATCCCCGTTCTGGAGTTATCACAAATTATGAAAAATGTGCCATTTGTAGTATGGGATGGAAACAGTGTCCAGGTCATCCAGGTGTAATCAAGTTTCCGTATCCTATTCCACATCCTATATGTCTAAGACAGCTGGCAGAGTTCCTTACTTGTGTTTGTGAATTTTGTCATCGTTTAGTCCTCACGTGGAAGCAAATGAAAACTATGGGTATTTTGCGTTATAGGGGAGAGAATCGTTTCAAAGCATATCTGGACATGGCAAAAAAGACGGCTAGATGTAAAACGTGTAAGAAACCCCATGGTAAATATACTGTAGTAGATGATAAGTTTTTTAAGGCCTACAAGAAGAAGAGTGAAGTAAAAAAGATTCCTATCTCATATGATGAAGTTGTAGAGATTATTTCTAATATTCGGGAGAAAGAGTTTGAATTACTTGGATTCTTAGATCCCCTTTGTCATCCTAAGAACATGATTATATACAATCTTATGGTCATACCTATTAGCTGTAGACCATTTGTTGAAAGTAATAATAATACGTGTCATGATGACCTCAGTCATAAATGCATTGAAATCGTCAAGGTAGTGACCAAATTATTAGAAAAAGGTTTATCCGAGAAGGGGAAGCTTGATCTTATGGATTCGCTTATGTTTCATGTTAAAACCCTGATGGATAATTCAAAAAACAAAGCGCGAGATCCGAACGGCAAACGTCCCCTTAAAGCTATCAAACAACGTATTTCGGGAAAAGGAGGTCATGTAAGGCAGATTATACAAGGAAAGAGAAATTCACAATGTGGTCGTAGTGTAATTAGTCCAGATCCCAATCTACATGTTAATGAGGTAGGTATACCTCAAGAAATGGCTGATAAATTAACTTATCCGGAAACTGTATATGCCCTTAATATAGCTTGGTGTCAGAAAATGTTCGATACTAATCGAGTTAACCGTATTAAAAGAGGAGAAGAATGGATAGATGCTACGCGAGTACTCTATACTCGAGGATTTAAGCTACAGTATGGCGATATAGTCATCCGTAAAGGTGAGCAGATTACTCCTACTTTTTTCCATACCTTTAAAATTCAGTTAGGAGATGAAGTTAGTCGTACGGAACAAATTGAGCTCGCTGATGGTAGTATTGAAATAAAACGTACACTTATCAAGAATGTAGAGCCTCCAAGGCGTAAGAATTTCACACTTAAAATTGGGGATGTCATAGAGCGTAAATTACAGGAAGGAGATTTTATTTTGTTAAATAGGCAGCCCACACTTCACGAACCATCTATACGAGCTAAACGAATCAGAATTCACCCTTGGAAAACAATAAGATTCGGATTAGCTTGTACAGGGGCGTTCGGAGCTGACTTTGACGGGGATTTTTAAATCATTTGGTCCCCAACAGGGAGCTGCTAAGATGGGTGAAGAATCGCCATCTCGGGTAAACAGTGTAAATTCTTCCGGACGTCACAACTATTCAATGTGACTTCCGATATAACTCTCTAGTCTGGTAAACTTTGTTACCAGGCGAGACTACTCAATTGCGGGAACACCCTTAGAGCTTAGACTACCAAACATGTACTGGAAACGGTATGTGAGACCGGGGGTAATGACCTACGGAAAGGTAATAACGTCTAAGATTGGGAAATCCGCATCGAATCACTAAGGGGCTTACATGGCTGCCCTATGTGAAGCGTTCAACGACTTTGACCGGTCAATTAATCTTTAATTCACTTATTCCCAAAAAATCTAAACACTCCTGATACTTCTCATTCATTGTCTTTTTTACTGATGTAGTAGTAAATCTTTTCATACCAGGACACCTGATACAGAATCCTTCGCTACTCTGAGTTTTGCAATAACAAATACTCTTATTAAACTCGTTTAAGTTTAATTCTTTAAATAGTTCTAGTATACGACCAGAATTAACAACAGACATCTTTAGTCTAGTAGCAAGAGTTACTATTTTGTTTTTTGCTGACTGGCTCATTTTGGCTTTAGTTTCATCAGAGAATGTACGTCCCATTAAAGCTTCACTCATTCTTTCTTTTGTTTCTTCGCTAAAGATCTTACCAGTACGTGTAGCTGACATTTTATCACGAGTAGACTGATGGTGTTTACGACCATTACCACCTCCAGTCATAAGGTTATATCCATTAGGAGAAAGAGTATTATGTATCTTAACATATTTATCTTCTAACTCATTCAGTTTGCTCATCTGACAATATTCAAGTACTCGTAATTCCCAAACGTCTGGTCCATGCTTAGCAATAGAATTTTCAAGTAAGTGACAATCATGATTACCTGTACGAGCATTACTCAAGTGTTTATTCCATCGTTTTTTAGTTCCCCAGTTATTACCTGAACTTAAACATGAAACTGCCTGGCCTACGTAACTCTTACCAGTCTCTGTATTAGTTGCTATGTAGATCTCGCCTCTGTTTTCTAAAGGAAATTCGTCTTCAAAACTTAGTTTAGACATAGTTATGGGTAGTTGGTAATTACTATCACAATCAATATCAATTAAATCATTTAATTCATCGGTCATATAACGGTAGTCGGTCGGAGGGGCGCCATCCCCTATGAAGGCCTAAGGTATAGTCTACTCCTCCGTGAAAACGGAGGTATCAAGGGAAATGAATATTTTTATTGGGCAATCACTAGCGGCTCGAACTGAATGCCAATATCTCATGTCCACGGCAGCCCAATTTATAAGCTCCGCAGATTCAAAACCTATCCTTGGTATGAAACAGGATGCTATGGTTGGTGGTTATCTTTATACCATGGGAACTGTAAAAATCGACAAGGAGGACTTTATGGATGCATGTTGTGCTATAGATAATTGGAATTCGTACGGACGTAAATTAAATCCTGCTGATGATGAGAGCGGAGTTGGAAGAATTTGTGAGAAGATGGAATACATTCGCCAGGTACATAAATGGTCTGGAGTGTACAAAGTTGAAGTTGATAGACTTAAGGCAGATTTAGACATCAAGATGGATAAACTTAAAAGAAACAGGGAAGAGCTCAAAAAATTAAAGATTGAATATACATTAGCTCAACCTCGATATAAATATAGTACCAAAATTTGTTTTGATCAGGTCAAACACGAGACTCAAGAACTTAAGAAATATATCGAGTATATGTCAGATGAGAATAACTTTTCCGAAATGGCCAGTGACAATTTGCTATATACTGGTCACGGTCTGCTTTCCATGTTAAATCCGGATGACTTTGTGTACAAATATGATAATAAAATGTCTCCAGATAAAAAACCCATTAGAATTGTACGCGGGGTGATGATTTCTGGAACGTTCAATAAACCTGCCCTAATGAATATGATTCACCATATGTACAAGGACTATGGGGCTGAATTTGGATGTGACTATGTTACTTATTATCAGCGAGTTATGAATATACTTTTGGAACGACGAGGGTTTAGTGTGGGATTAGAAGATTATACACCAAATCCCAGGAGTACAGAAATGATCCAAGAGGAACAGCAAAAATGTTTCTTACAGGCTAAAACAGTCATGGAAACTGAGTTAGATTTGGATGTTAGGGAAGCTAAGATTTTAGGAATCCTTAATACAGCTACTGATATTGGGGAGCGTATTATTCGAGAAGGATTGAGTAAGAATAATAATGTTTTACATATGATTCTCTCTGGTGCTAAGGGAAGTATGTTTAACTATGTCAATAGCGTTGCTTCTGTAGGTCAACAAAATTTGGGAGGACAACGCGCTCCCAAGAACTATGGAGGAAGAACTTTACCATCTTACAAGGGAACTCCAGGCTCTCAATATGCTCCAGATGAAATTCCAGTTAATGACGTGCTTTCCGAGTTTGAGAATATGGCCCGTCTATTTCAGAGCAGAGGATTTGTTCGTTCCTCGTTCTATGAAGGATTAACTGCTCAGGAATTTTTCTTCCTTTCAGCCGGTGGAAGAGAGGGTCTCATTGATACATCAATAAAGACGGCAAGGTGCGGCTATATAACGAGGCGTCTTCTTAAAAAATTAGAAGACGTAAAGATGGGCTACAATAGCAATGTAGTAAGTTCAAAGGGATCTGTGGTCCAATTCTGTTATGGAGAAGACAACTATTCTGCGGCTGAACTAATCAAAACAGAGAAATTCGGATATCAGTGCTCCGATATTTCTCACATTGCAGATATGCTCAATAGTGATGCAGAATGGGAGGAACATGAAGCAACATTACCTCAAAAGATTAAACCAATTGAAGTGACTCCTATAGAAGATGAATGGCGTGGACTTGCTTATTAGAAGATACAATTGTTATAACAGCAATTCAGGCTTCAAATTAAGAGATAATTGATACAGGAGGTAAAGATAATATTTAAAGTTTAAAACGTCTTTGAATTTTTATTTGTTTATTTAAGCTTAAACAAATGATTTAATTAACTAATAACACAATGTCACGGAGTAAAGACCAATTTATTTACATTAAAAATACCGATAAAGATGGGTTTTATAAAATAGGAGGAACTATTAATCTTAAACAAAGAACTAAAGCATACGCCGCAGATAAAACATGTAACGATTCCAAAAATATATTTCTTTTAGTTGTTAAGGTCTATAATTGGAGAGATGCTGAAGCAAAAGTAAAAAAGAGTTGTAAGCCTTTCCATCATGATCGAGAAATTTATAAGATAGCTTTACCTGATTTAAAAATTAAACTCAGAAGTTGTGCTTTGGAATCTAATAAAGAATTTAAAAATAGTCCTGATGTTGATACAAAGGAAAATTTAGAAAATTGTAATTTTGGTCATGTAGTAGAAGAAGAATCTGATAATGAGGACATAAAGAGTGAACAGAAGGATATTGATTTAACTTGCAACGAGTTGGAAAAATTAGCAGATGAAAAAGGAAATACAACATCGCGTTTTAAATTGATAAATAGAATCGTCTCAATGACGTATCTTTTTACTGATATCAATCAACGCCATATTATATCTCTAAATAAGATAAAGGAACAAGAGAAAGAAATTGACTCATTGAAACGTGAAATATCTAAATATACATCAGCCTCCTATTACTATGGATTCTCCTATGATCATAAAAATATAATAAAATGTGGGGTATACCCAGAAGGTGGAACAGGATTTCTAGATTTACAATTTCACTTCCATCTACAATCATATCGTACTTTATTCCCTTGTCTCAAAGTAGAATTTGTTATTTGTTCTTGTAAAAATTCAATTTTAGTCTTGGAAGAGTTTATAGAAGTCAAGTTTAAAACCAGTTTGAATCTGGCAAATAGTGAAATATCTGATTCAATAACTTGTTCAGAGCTTAAATCTGCTGTTATGACATATTTAGAATTGATGGGTCCTGGAAAATATACTATTATTGATCAGTTGAAAATAGACGAATACAATCAAAATATTAATAAAATTTAAAGAACTATCCTCATAGTATAAACAGAATAAATAATTATTATAAGAAGAATAACTCGGAATGACGATTTGTTTTAATTCTAGATGACAATGTCCCATTAAAAGAAAAACATACGCCTATTCCTCCTCTTTTTAGACCAGAAACATTACATATACAAGAATTTCGAGATATTTCAGCCGATATTAGAAATAATATAGTATATGCTGTTAACTATAACTTTGTTCGCGTATCAGGAAATATTCTTATATAACTATCTTTTAATCTTATTCTCTATTCCATATATAAATATGGAATACGGTTCCCCTTTTAAAAAGCCTCCGATACATACTGATCCATTTCCAGGAAGCTGGACCCCTTTACATGATAAATCTCCATTTATACTTGTAGGCGCCGAATCTATTCTTGATCATATTACTACCAATTTCAACTATAAGCTTCCCCCTCAACTAAAACTTGAACTATTCACTGCAGGGGCACAGATAGTTTCAGGTATAAATATATATCTAGAACTTAATGTTGACAAATTATACGTTCAAGCGCTAATATACGATCCCGCCCCAACAAAGGGCCTACATGAACATAAATTAAAAATCAAGGATATCTATGTTACTGAAAAAGATATTTTCTCTAAATAACATATTATAGAGGAGAGTTATCCTTCTGAAAGATTTGACTCAATTTAACCTCGCCTTTCAAGGCATTTGTCATATCTCTATAACTTGGGAACGAATTGCTACTTGCCGTGCACTTATATACAGAAACATTCCTACCACATTTCTTATTAAACAATTCGGCTACCTGGTGGACTAATCGTCTACTATACTCAATATTATTAATTTCCCACTGTCTTCGGTCTCCAGAATTCTTTATATTAGGATCGTCATTCATGAAGAATCTATCGCATCTATCGGTAGCATTCATAAATGTGCTTGTCCCAACCGTAGAAGGAACTCCATTTAACTCCTTTAATTGATCTTCACATGTAGTTCCAGTATAATAAAATCCTATTATGGCATCTTGCCAGGTCTTATTTTGTTTCTTATACTCACTAGTCGTAGTATCAGGATCAATATACAAGTTGACTTCATTTTCAAAAAAGCTTAATGAGTATGGATTTGCCAGTTGATAATCGTATTGAGGATCCATACTATTATCAGATTTCATAAGAGATAAAAGTCGTCTATAATGATCCTTGAGCACATTTATCCATAAATTCCAATCTTTCTTTTCGAACCTACATTGAGTGATCGCTATTGTTCCGATATCCATCGTATCTGTCACAACGCTCTGGAAACCTAAACCATCTTTGCCTATATAAGTAGCTATTCTATCTGGTTCATGAACAATAGCGTATGGTTTAGTTGGTGGTTTATATTCATCAAAAACACACAAATATGGCTTCTGGCAAGTAGCACAACTAGGAGACATAGTTTGCATGAGATACCCATCAGGTTGACGATCCGGATCCGTAAATGATCCCACGATACTTGCAGGAACCTTATCTTTTGATACTTCTGTAAAATCGTAACAATCTGCATACTGTCCAGCTATACATTCAGGGGACGAATTCATCATCCACTGATTTATATTCCCCCCTGAATTTTGATACATACATGTAGTATCACCATTACAACTTCTTGCACATCCGGCGCCTTTATCTAAAGTCTCTACTAAACTACGGTCTAACCCTCCATTAGTAGCTACTTGAGGATCAGGACCATTTATATAGGTTGCATATTTACCATTTACATATTTCTGATAGTTTGGGTTAGTCTTAGCTTTCTCTATCAATGTATTATAAACACACAAATCATTACTGTTCCCCGAGAAAGGACTTCGAGTTAATATAGGAGAGTATGATTCATTAGTACAACAACTACGATTGTTAGTGTCCCCATCAATTGTAGCCATCAAAGTGATCAGAGGCCATATCTTTTTTGTATCTAGAATTATACCGCACGGAACATTCAATGCTTCTCCGGGAAACATGAAAAACATCGGAATTAGATCTTTTCTAATAAAAGAATATGCAGTGCATGTATGCCTATTAATTCCAGCACATACCGCAGTATCAGCCAAGGACACTTCGCCCAATTTTAACATTCTTTCGAACCATACGCTGCCAAAATTATTAACCAAAAATCCACCAACATTATCAAGATTTGTCGTAGTATTATTAAAAAGACACTCTAAAGTAGCTAATCCAGACTTCTTATGAGAGCATATTAAGGCTAAAGCTATTAGCAAAAGTATAGCCAAAATCGCCAATACTATCAAAATCATGTGTATAATAAGCAATATAAAATTAGGAAGTTATAATAAATATCATGAACCAACAACGCTCAGGATGCAAAGATATCTAGATTTTTATAGGCAAAATATAAATAAGAATTAAAAGAATCTTTATCATTTCTAGTCACGTCAGACTTTCAATGAACGAGCCGGATAATGATAAAAATTATTCAACGGCTAGGGTTGGAGTCCAACTAACAAAAATGAATTTTACCCACAGTATATCTTGTCCGAGTATAGCCTCTATCGAAACCGACATGAGCAATAATAATTCAATACTTTTTACAGACACTACTTTATGTAATGAAGATCATTTTACTAGACTTGCTAGTCCTATTCCCTCTAACGATTCTTGTTCATTACAGGAAACAAACTCTGATCTAGATGGGTCTCAAGAATTATATTCAAGCGGAGAAATATCCTTAGAATATTCAAAGTCGCAAAATTCTGGATATGAAGATATTATAAGATTCAATACGCCATCCCCGACACTTTTATCTATGCAAGGGGGTAAACGATGCGGAGTTATTTTTATTGATGTTAATAATCAAACTATCGTATCCAATAGTCTTTCTCGCGCAATCGGTTCAACCCCTGCTCGTATTCAAGAACTAGAGAATTCTAACAAGATATTTCCGAGGGAAAAAATCTTTTCATTCCTTGTAGTGAAAGGGCGGGTAAGCAATATCTGGAGTTTTCCAAAAGGTAGAATGAAAAGTGAATATGAAACTGAAGAAGAATGTGCGCTCAGGGAAGTATTCGAAGAGACAGGAATACGACTTTTAACCGTCAAAGATCTTCCTAGGATAGTTATCGGGAGAAATGTTTATTTTATCAAACATACAACTAAAAACGAATTTCAATCTTTTGTTATTCAAGACAAATATGAAGTCGGAGAAGTGGCTTGGAAAACCACCAACGAGTTGCGAAAACTTACAGCAAACAAAGACGTCCGAGCAACACTTATATATCCCCGTCGAGTGTTTTCTTACCACAATATTATTTATTATCCTCCTCAAATGAGGACTAAATATTCGTTTAAAAATGTTACCAAAATGATTGAAAATGATCAATCTATAGAAGTATCATGAGTAATAAAAAAAGTTATTGGGTCATTTATCTCTTAAATGACTTCTTACCGTTATATTTGAGATAATATTCATCCTCCATTTTATAAATGCTTAACCAATTACTAAAATGCCTGCTACATATAATAGCACAATATATCGTCACCAAACCAGTACGTTTTAAATCTTTTATTAATCCGAAGAAAATAAATTGGAACATTTTATCTAGAAATCCAGAAGCAATTCCGCTTTTGGAAAAGAATCAAGAAAAGATAGCCTGGTATTATCTTTCTCGCAATCCTAGAGCAATTTCCTTGTTAGAAAAGAATCAAGGAAAGATAGAGTGGACTTGTTTGTCTGGAAATACCGCAGCAATTTCCCTTTTGGAAAAGAACCCAGAAAAGATAAGCTGGGTTTGGATGTCTGATAATCCATCCGCAATTTCCTTATTAGAAAAGAATCAAGAAAAGATAGATTGGATTTGGTTATCCGCTAATCCAAGAGCAATTTCCCTTTTGGAAAAGAATCCAGAAAATATAGACTGGACTAGGTTATCCTCTAATCCAGGAGCAATTTCCCTTTTGGAAAAGAATCCAGAAAAGATAGATTGGATTTGGTTATCCGCTAATCCAGGAGCAATTTCCCTTTTGGAAAAGAATCTGGACAAGATAGACTGGTTTCAGTTATCTGCTAATTCTTCAGCAATTTCCCTTTTAGAAAAGAATATAGACAAGATAGACTGGCCTCGGTTATCTGCTAATTCTGCAGCAATTTCTCTTTTAGAAAAGAATATAGACAAGATAGACTGGGGTTATTTTTCGAGTAATCCAGCTATAATTGAGTTAGATATAGAGCAGTATAAAAAAGATTTAAATTCGTGGTTAAAAAGATAAAAATTCTAAATGAAAGGCTTCCAACAGCGTCTAAAATCTTCAAAGTCGATACAAACGGCACAATGTACCGTTTGTAAATAGTTATCGAATAATAAAATTTATTCGTCTAATAGTAGCCCGTCTCGTATATTTTTTATTAAAGCTGGACCTATACCCTTAACTTGAAATGTTTCATTCTTAATAGCGTCAATTACATCATTTATATTTGCATATATTTCAGAAATTTGTTTGGCCTTCATGATAGATATACCTGATATACACGATATCATATTAATAAACACATCTTTACCGCTTGCCTTTTTCTTTTTTATTTGAGTCTTTTCCATGGGACAAGCTATTGTTCCAGTAGTTTCTAGACCAAATTCCTCTAGAGTTTTACTCATTTTTATAAGAAAATCTGCCGTATCTTCTATAGAGTCAGTAATAAACACAGGAATTTTATCCCTCATCATCGTATGAACATACATTCCTAAATATTGTTTCCTATCCAATACATCATACCCAGTTTTATCTTTTTCCAAAAGATAATAAGCTGTACCTCGTTGTAATTGTATGTAGCGAGATTTTTGTTCACGGTAACGACCATCTGATAATGAACTTTTTAGATCGGAAAAACTCTTACGTTCAATAACAATGGTATGAATTTCGTCTCCTATTTTTTCGTCACTTTTATCAACTCTTAGGAGTTTTTTTCCAGCATCGCTCATTTGATCGTTTTTATCCTTGATCTCTCCCTTGCTATACAGAATTAGAATATCTCCCAGATCCAATTGTTTAACCTTATGAGGAATAGAATTACGATTAAATATAGCTTGTAATCCGTGTTCTCTAGTATCAAGTATAAATTGCGTCGGCATCCTGTTGTAATAAGAATAAAGAATTCTTTAAATAGACATATCTAAAGAATGTTACAAATCTAGAGCGAAGAATAACCAAGAAACAGGAGCAATGATTTTATTTTTATCTTTTCAGTTCCAAACAACAATGCCATCTCTACCAAAAGCAACCATTGAACGCTTCAAATATAGAACTTCATCCTCTTCCATCTCGCACAAGACCAAGAAGACAATCTATATAGTTGTCGCTGTTATTATAGCTCTTCTGATAGCATACTTTGGATATACATGGTATGAATCTAAGGGCAAATCCGGAGCTCTTTATTATTTTTAAATCAGACCATATAAATCCAAATATTCATATCTATTTATGATATGAATAATACAAGACATTGTTCAAGATACATAAATCATCTTTAATCGTTCATAGATATCAGTCAGATCCGTAGCAAACCGTTCTCTCCACGCCTCGAAATGTGGGAAATAATTCACCAAATTTTTAACTTCACCTCCAGCATCCTTATATATCTCGCATCGGGTTTCTGAATGTTTCTTCAATGTATACATCTTATCGATAGGGTCGATTATTATAGGGAAATGCCATTCCCTTCTAAATACTCTCCCCAAGCATTGCAGAAATTGTTCCTCTATATCGCCTGCTACAAGTAACATATCTAATTTGGGTGCATCAAATCCGCAACCTCCTTTACTATATGTAACAATCAGTATTCTACAGTCATAATTTACAATCTTATCAGAACCCATATAACAATCTACGTCTTCACCATATTTTTTCAATCCTTCCATCAGAATCTTGGCATGATCTTTACGTTTACATGCTACCAAAATATGGCGACGGGAAAAATATCGTATTATATCAATAAGAATCTCATTCCTTCTTTTGGACATGCTTTGAGACATGAGAACAGAATTCCAATCTAATCCTCCTGCTTCGGTCTTTTTTAATACTGGGGTAAATTTGGTTTGATAAAGATATACATTAAACAAAGCATTTAGTGGCTTATATATAATGTTTGGCCCACAAAAAAGCTCAATTACCCTATCTTTTCCGTCACTTCTTACGGGAGTTGCCGTGAGTCCTATAACATATTTAGGAGAAACATAATTAAACGTCTTGGAGAATTTCTCAGTACATAGAGTATGACATTCGTCTGCTATTAATACCCCACAATGAGAGAAATCACTTCGATCACGTTTGGGAACATTGCTCACATTGATAATATAAAAATTCGCATCCGGATCAATCTCACAATTAGATGTAACGATTTGAATTTTTACATCTTCTCCGCACGCCTTGATAATACTTGTTTTCCATTGATCGATAATAATTATACGATGGGCAAAGATAACTGTCTTGAGTTTGATTTTACATGCTAAATAGATAGCAAACATTGTCTTTCCCCATCCAGTGAAAAGAGAAAGGACAATAGACCTTGTTTCATTTAAAATCTTTAAACTTTCATCACGGATCTCTTTTTGACGGTCAAATAAAAGAATATTAAAAGTCGCATCTATATTCTCGAATATTTTATCTTTATTAGGAAAGCTTGCAGCTAAATGTTGATAGTAATATGCGAATGGGATACATACTAAATCGTCATCAAGTACTTCATATACATCAAAGGAATGAGATGTAGGATATTTTTGTTTACCTTTTTTGAGTATTTCGCTAACCTTTAAATCAGTAAGCATTTTTTTCCTCTGTTCTAATAGGATAGAATCGATATATACTATAGTACTCATTTGATGTATACTGAAAGAATAATTAAATTATTTAAACTCATTTATCTATTGTCTTTATTATAATTGGTTGTATATCTATGAAACAAATCAGAAGAAATATTTTAAATTGAATGGAGATCATCAGAATCTGATAATTGAGAATAAACAAACCAACCCATAAAAGTATATTTTAGTAGATCCTTATCTATAATTTCTACTGACATACTATTTTCTAGTATAGTATCTTTAACATTTAATTCTATTAATAACAATCTTTGCTTATGAGATAAACTATCAGTTAATAAGGAATTCCTATATCTGTCAAGTAAATCAAGCAGAGGTTTATTATCTTGTGTTGTTAAAATGTGATCAGCAGTCAATCTGCTCATATTACTTGAATAGATTTTTCTTTAACATGTTTACAGAAAAAAATCTATTTTACATATAATAGCTGTTGTAACGCTTGATTAAGTTAAAGTATCTATTCGGCGCATATTTATCAAAAATTTATTTTTTATCTTATTGAACGTTAAAGAAATATGGCATCGCCTAGCATCAATGTTAACTTTCCAGATCCTTTTGTAGGTCATCCAACTTATATTCCTGCTCCTTTAACTAGGGTAATCCATATGAACAGTGGACAGGTTCTAGCTAGTCCCAGTGGAGCCGTTTTCGCAAGTCAATTACTTGCTCCTTTAGTCGTCAGTGTTACTGGTAGTGCTACCGGAACGTGGACATTACCAGATGGTTTTTCTTTAGCTAATGCTTATGGTGCTAATGCTATGCAAATTTACTATCCCCGTTCCTACGATCAACATAGTCATCTTGTTGGAGTAGGAGATGTATTTGTTGTCCCAGTACATCCTCTATCTACTCATGCTAATACTGGAGCTTTTTATGCTCCTACTGCTAGTGGTAATTCGGGATCTAAGATTGTTCCCGCATACGCAGTAAATCAAAATAGTACTGATCTGACCATTCAATTTACTAGTGCGGGACCTCAGCCTTCACAATATACTTATACATTATCATAAAATACCAGTTAAATAATGTGCTGAATTTGTTTCTTCGCAGATGTGAAGAAACATCACATTTTATGTAGTTAAATAAATAGTTCAATACTTTAATATGAAATGATTTATTTTTCCTCGGTAAAGGTATAAAAATATTATCATTCATAATGCTGTCTCAACTTCACTCTGAGATTGACCTATTGGTCTTGGATAAGAACGAGGCCAAAATTTTGAAGGATTTTTTCATCCCTGATTTGAGCACAAAGATTAAATTGTTTATCTTTTATGGATCTTCAGAAACTGGAAGAACTCACTTGCGTAATTTGATTGTAAAAGCGTACCCAGAGTCTACGTTTTGTGTATTTTCGCGAGGCACAATCTATTTACCTCAGATTAAAAAACTTGCAAAAAGAAGTCTGTGTATAGTTGAGGATGATCCAAAGAAAACTCCTCCTTTACCTGAGATCAAGGAAATAATGAGTTTTAATTCTTGTAATGTAATTTATATTACCAGTCGACTTCCAAATGAGAAATTTATTTTTAGTCCTAAATCAAGCAAAGACCAGGCTCTTATAGATAAATCTACTATTATCCATTTTACTCACACCAAAGAAACCCTACTCGAATGTGAACAGAAAAAGTTATCTACATATTTATCTCTCAAATTATATCCAGAATTGGCAAATATTGTCGGAGATATGCATAATATTCCTTATCCTCTATCTCCTAAAGTGGTTTTTGCTCATATATGTATGATAGATGAAAATCTAAAATCTATCCAGGTATAACTAGGACCCGACAACATTATTATAAACATCAATATTTATTACTCATACAAAGATTATCCATGAAAACATGAATAATACTATCTAATTCAACTAGTTAATTTAATCTTTACTTGAATCTTCTCTTTCAGACCTTGTTCGTAGACTGTTTATTCGCGGTTAATATCGGCCATGGTCGAGAGATTTCTGCGATATCTCTTGTCAACTTCTCTATCTCTAATTTGTGAAGTTTTGCTGCTGTATCCTGATGAGATTTTATTTCATTCATAATTGCTTCTTGACGACGAGCAATCTCACACATAGTTGCAACTTCTGTTTGCGTAGCCTTCATTTGCCCTTTCATAATTTCGATATCCTTATCGCGTATATCTACCTGATGACGGAGATTAACTATAGAGTTATGTTGTTCTTGTTGATTTTTATTAGCAATAGAAATTTGTTGATCTTGTGCATGAATTTTAGCTTGAAGTTCTGTAATGACAGCTCCAGCCTGAGAATTCCCTTTAGCAAAATACTCTTCGCGATGTTTGTTATATTCTTTCTCGTATTTAACATACTCGAGAATGATTTTTTCCATGACAATATAGTAATCTCGAGTTTTCTTTCCCTGATCGCTACGAACACCCATAGCCATAGCCTTAAAACAGTCTGGAGTAAGAATGACAAATTCTTTTTTACTTCCGTCAACCGCTTTTGTGAAAAGCGTAAATCTTGAAATCAGCCCATCAGACTTAATGATTTAATAGCCATGTTAATGGAGCTATTTTCATCTCTATCTAGGATGAGTTTACACTTCCTGCACTTAAAGACTT